>Ga0308160_10003704_pt1 | contig 16960 bp, 22 predicted proteins | sample PhyFR1_FD_201036 | JGI IMG/M metagenome (GOLD analysis project Ga0308160, IMG submission 201036) | Phyllosphere microbial communities from UC Gill Tract Community Farm, Albany, California, United States - DLSLF.R1 | ecosystem: Host-associated > Plants > Phyllosphere > Unclassified | place: USA...
CACAGAGCGTCAAGGGCGCCCAGGACTGGAACCGGCTCCTTTGCTGGGCGAGGAAACGGCGCGGGCCGCAATGGGACGCCTGCAGTAAGTCGCGTGACCCGTCCCTTTGTGGCTCTGAAGGGGACCTTAATGGCTGACGGCACTTGGTCATGTCGCCAATCCTCGATCTGCAGCTCAAATGTATCACGTCGATTATCTCTCGCCAGAGTACTACAACCCGCCGGCGCCGCTCAAGGCTGCTTCGCGCGGGGTCTCACGACCACCAGGCGCCGTGCGTACCCTGCTCCTCAGACTCTGGGGCGCGAAGCCTCGCATCATCGTCGACCCGCTTGCTGCAAGTCTGAACTGGCTTGTTTTGCGCGTCAGGCCGCCCTCTTGCAACCCGGACACCCAGCGCAGCCGCAGAACCCTGCCGTCATCCAGCCAACGACATCGGCCAACAGGCCGTCCCGTCGCAAAGCGCGTGGCGACTGAGTCTCGGCGCGCGCGCTACGGTGGCGGCTCACTAAATCGAAAGGGCTGCTGGAGCGCACCCTTTTAGAGTGGGGTGCTGCTGTCAGGGAGCTGCTCAGCGAGCGACCATGGACATAGAGGTTCGGGGGGGCGGCACTGTGCGGCCGCCAGCTTTCAGAGGAGGGCTCTGCTTTCTTAACGATCATCTCATGACACAACTTTGTAAGCTCGCACGTATCCTGCTCGTCTCTGTGCAAGCGAGCCCCGCGCCGCGACGGATGGGCAGAAAGGCTGCCGCTGCATGTACGGGGACGTGCGCGCGTGTCTTTGCTGCGCGTCCGGCACGGCAGTGGGTTGGCGACGTCCGAGCCCGAGCTCGACGACCCTCCGACCAGCACTTCCCTCCCTCCTGCCCCGCCTAGACCTGCAGCAGCTCGATCACTCGGTACCTCGCTCGACATACGGCTCGCCTCAGATCAACTACGGCTCTCCGATAGCAGACCCTCACGACATCGGCAGCTTCCGCGACGGACGAGCTCGAACCCCCTCCCCCTCCCCCCCTGCCCCGCGCTTCACTCAACAGGGCTCGCCCCTTCCGCTGCAGCGGCCACCCTCCCGTCCTTCGGCGACGATCGTCGAAGACCGAGCTGCCTCGCGTACTCTATCTTTCGAGCACGCCCCTCGCTGTCATGAACCCTCAGACCGCCATCCTTTATAACTCGCCGGCGCTGCACGCCCGTGAGCCCCTAGCACCTCTCCCGCTTCCGCAGCAGCCCGCGACGCCGGCTGAACCAACTCCTGTCCGCCTCCCGCCGTTGGCTCGGCTCCAGTGCAGCGCAAGCAGGTGCGTTCGCGCGCCTTAAAGGCTCGAATGCATGTGGAGCCTATGTTGACGCTCTATCCGATCCTCGAAACAGCTGATCAGCCTCTGTAAACGCTACCGGATCAAGGCGTCTGGCAAGAACACGGACCTCGTCAGCAAGCTGCAGGCCTTGTGAGTCAAGCGAGAGCCGGGTGACGAGTATCATGTGCGACCGCTGATGATTTTCTGTCTCCTGCTCTACAGCGGCGAGCAGCTGCCGCTGGACGCGCGGGTCGACCCTAATTTCCCGCTCGACGCGTTCGTGGAAGACAACTGCCCGCCTCCGGTCACGTCGTCGCCGGTCAAGCCGCCACGTCCGAGCGAGCCCTGGTCGGTCCTCGAGGGCGAGTCGGCCGCTGCCGACAACGAGCTCATGGAGGTCGATGCCGATGACAACACGGTCAAGGGCAAGGGCGGCTGGAAAAGCGCCGAGAACGGCGCGAGCGAGCTCGGCGAGTTTGGCATCCCGCGGAGCATCAGTACGTTGCCTGTTCGGACTGTCATCCCGCAGCCCTGCCAAGTCTGACGCTCATGCCTCTCTTTCTGCCAGGTGCCTCTTCGCTCTCTCGGTCGACGAGTAAGAAGTTTAAATCGTTCCTGTCGGGCTCGCTCTCTCGCAAGGCTGTCGGCTCGATCAAGACCTCGCGATCGGCGCGAGAGGGGCTCAATGCCGATACCTTCTGCGACCCGGCGGCGTCACCCGCTCCTCAATCGCCCGAGCCCGGCGTCGCCCGTGCTATGCGGCCCAGTATCGCCGGCGAGGAGCCGACAATCCGCATGCTTGAGGCATCCCCTTCGGCCTCGACTGCGCTCTACCCCGAGCTGCCGAGCATGCAGGACAAGCGCGTCCTGCCGCCCGGGGTTGAGGCCTGCATTCCGGGTGGCTTCCCGGCGTCCACCTTCGCCTCTGGACCGGAAGTCAGGGCGCTCGAGCCGCCTCGGTCCGCGGCGCCGTTCGTCTTCGGCTCGCCAATGCCGTCCCGCCAGGCGTTCGACTTCCGGAGCCCCGGCGTCGCGGCTCCGGCATTCAGCATGTCGTCCCTCGCCGGGTCGGTCAACGCTCCGTCGGGCCAGACCTCGGCGCCGCGTGACATGCGCGCTGTGATGGAGGAGGAGATGCGCAAGCTAATGGCCGACAAGGGCGTCCTCGACCTGCCTCCGCCGCCGCCGGTCGAGAATCTCTTCAGCCGCGAGGTGCTTGACGCGCTTGGTGGCAGCAAGAAAGAGGTCAAGAAGCGCCGCTTTGACGACATCCATGAGAAGGAGTTCTCAAAGTACGCCCATCGCAGACTCGATTGTATCGGAGCCAGAACTGATTGTCCTTCTTCGTTTTGACCAGGATGACGTCCATTCTCGATCATCCCAGCGCCCGTCGAGCCGCGGCCTCGACAAAGACCGGCGGATCAGGGCCCGCTGGCGCCCGACTGTCCTCTGCGGCCACGCCTCGCCGACCTCGGCAGAGCAAGCTGTCGGCCGCCGCCAGCGGTTCGGCTCGCCGTGAGGCCACCACGACGGTCGCAGGCTCGCGCCGAGTGTCGGCTCTGCCCACGAGCGCGGCCAGCCGCGTCCGGCCGGTGCGTCCCTCGGTCCCAGCAGCCCAACCGTCGTCAATGCGCAATGAGACCGCAGAGGATGGCCGTGCAGCGAAGAAGGTCAAGACCGACCGCCCTGCGGCCAGCATCGCGCCACAGCCGCAGCCGAAGCCGACCGTCATAGTGCCGCCCTCGCTTGCGGCCGTCACGAAATCTTCGGCACCGCTGCCGAAGTCCAAGTCGTCGCGCTTCGGCTTCCTCGCTCAGGGCATGGAGAGCGTCAAGACGTTTGCATCTGGTCTCGCCAAGTCTGGTGCTGGTCCATCGACCTCGACGATTCCGGCCCCCATGCCGCGCTCAGCCTCGACCTCGGCCATCCCCAAGTTGCAGAGCAAGGTGTCGGCTGCGCCTGCCCCACCTTCCGCGGCACCTCCATCCTTCGCAACCGCGCGCTTCGGCTTTGGCCAAAAGGAGAAGGGCAAGGCGCCGGCTGGCATGACGCGGTCCGAGTCTTTCCAGTCCCGACCTGGCTCGACGCTTCTGGCGCCGACTGCATCGTCGCTGGCCAAGCAGGCGGCCTCCGCCATCGCGGTCAAGTCCTCGACCGTCAAGAAGTCGCAGGCTCTTGCCGCTCGGTCGGCGCTGGCGAGCACACGGTTGCCGCAGCCTGCAACATCGGCCCGCGTCGACTTGAACATCGTCCACCCCGTCGAGACGAAGGCCTTCAAGGCGGGACCCGCGAGCACCGCGGCCACATCTCGCTCGGCCGTTCCAGCTCAATCACCGCTCGCCGTGTCGCGTTCGTCCGTCTCAAACGCTCCGGTGTCCTCCAAGACGCCTGTCAAGCGCGGTCCGCAGTTCAAGGCGCGCGTCGCTCACAAACTGTCGTCCCAGCGAGCCACTGCTGCATCGCGTCCATCGCTGGCCAGTGGGGTACGCACGCCAGGCAAGCAGCGGTCCTCCGTCTCGGCCTCGCTCGTGCAAAAGCAGGCGGTGACGCCGTCTAGCTTACACGCTCGCGCTGGGGCCGTCGCCGCCCGCAAGAAGGCGCGCGAGAGCGTGCCGACGACGAGCTCCGCCTCGGCTGCCCGCCGGCATAGCCTCGCCGATGGGTTCAAGGCTCGCGGTCGGACGAGCGAGCTCGTCAGGCGCAAGCCGTCGATACACACGCCCAAGAAGATCATCCCCAAGGCGCCGACGACGCCGTTCTTCCCGGCCGTCCCGCTCGGCGGCATCGCCGAGTGAGGCCGACCATCACTCGGTCTGATCCCTACCTTCCCTCCTCTCGGCATGTCACGACCTTCCTCTTCTTTTCGGGCTCTCTTTCCAACGCCAACGTTAATCTCCCTCGAGGTTTCTCAGGCTGCACTGTTTCTTCGGCTTTCCTGCTCTAAGCCCCTCTCGCGCCTCCTCTGACGATACCCCTCATGATGTCTTCACTCCTATCTCGCGAGAGAAAAGCAGCATGTTGGAATTGCAAACGATGGCAGGAAGAGACTCTGCGATGGGTTATACAGGCGAGCGATGGCTGACGGATCATGTGTATGATGAGGAAGGGGAAAGGTGAGACACCCAGAAGCAGAGTACACCGTGCGGTCGTCATCGACGATGCACGTCCGGAGATAGGCGAGAGGCAGCTCCCGCGGGAGTCTGCACAGGCCAACGGCGGGTCTATGATTTACAGTAGGCGAGAGAGATTGAGGGCCAGACGCTTCGGCCTACCAGAAGATCTCGGCCAGCACGTTGACCGTCTGAGGAAGAAACGAGCGCGGGTCAGCGCCTTCCCCATCGTGCAGATGAGTAGCACAAGGGTCGTACCATCGCGACTGCGTAGAAGCCGATGAGGAAGGCGCCCCACTTCTTGGTAATCCGATAGCCGTTGTACGGCACGAAGACTAGCGAGGGAGCAGAAGGTCAGTCAGAGGCGACGTCAACGGCGAGCGACGAGGAGACGCACCGAAGGTAATGGCGAGGACGGCGAGCAGGCTGATCTCGGACGTGACGAGCGAGGACGAGATCTCGATCGGGTAGGCCCGGCCGGTGGTGAGCGTGACGTAGGCGCCCGAGAGGCCGATGCCGAGAAGGATGTTGAGCATCGGCCCGCCAAAGCAGGCCGAGAAGGCCATGATGGGCGAGAACGTGGCGATCGAGAGGTCGGCGACGAGGTCGGCGGTCGAGTTGCCGATCGCAAAGACGGTCAGGCCGACGATGGCGTCCGAGAGGCCGAGAAGCTCGGCCATCACTGTCAGCGTGTTGACGACCTCGTCGGCGAGCGCCATGATCCAGAAGATGGAGACGGCGAAACCGGCGAGGCAGCGACCGAGTCGGAGGGCCGGATGCCGGCCGGTCGAGACAAAGAGGCAGACGCAGAGGGCGAGCGCAGAGCCAACGGCCAGGACGACGACAAGCGGCATCCATGACAGCTTGCCGTCTTCGGGCGGAAGGACGACGAGGACCGAAAGGAGCGGACCGACTGCAGGGTGGGATTAAGAGGAACAGCAGGCGTCAGTCCAGGCAGTGTAGGAGCCTGCGAGTGCAAGAGGGAATGACTGACGAATGCACTGGGCCGCGAGGAGCCACTTGTCAAAGCCGAGCGCGACGTCGGCGCACGATTCCTCGCAACACATCTCGGCTTCCGTCTCCCCGCCGGCGTCAGCCTCGTCATCCTCCTGTGCAAACGCCGGAGTCGCATCGCCGCCGTCAACGCTCAGCGAGTAGCCGTCGGGGAAGGTGAAAGCCGCGGTCGGTTGCGGATGCGGATGCGGGTGCGCCTCGCCCCGGCCGTGGTGGTACGCCTCATGCGACGACCGGTGGTGCGGGTCGTGGCCGTGCGGCGTCGACGGGTCCTCGCCGAGGTCGAGCAGCCGGCCATGCGTGACCTCGGCCGCCTGGCCGGCGTGATTGTGCTCGTGGTTGTGCGTCGTCGAGGCGAGCAGGGCCTCCTTTGTCGACCGCCCATCGTCGTCGTCGTCCACAACCGAGCTGAGCGTCGAGTCCGTCTCTGTCCGGTCGTCGTCTCCGCGGTCGTCGACGACGCAGACGGTGACGGTGAGGGCAAAGATAGCGGGCACGGCGAGGATCGAGAGAAGCTTGCCGACAAGCGATTTGCGCCCGAGCTGCTGGAGCGACGGGCAGAGCGTGTGGTACGTCAGCCGGGCAAGGTGGAGTGCCCGCCGGCGTTTTGAGACCCGCGGCTGCGAAGGCTGTTCTAAATCATAGGGCGTCGCTGGCGCGGAGGGGAGCAGGACAGCGGGTGGTGTCGAAGAGGTCGAGTGAAGGACGATCGCCGGTGCCGGAGGTGCGAGAGGCGAAGCCGATGGTCCATAGTGGGCGGCTGAGCTCGCCGACCGAGCGCGGCCAGCCGGCCCGATGAGCGAGGAGGGCGAGGCGAGCGGGCGGCCGCCTGGCCGGACGGTGCCGGCGCTCGAGTGGCCCGAGCTGGCAGGGACGACGCCGGCGCCGGGCGCGGTCGCCTGCTCCCACGGGTTGACCTCGCTAGCGAGCGAGAGTCTGCCGGCCGCGCCGGGCGCAGAGAGCGTCGTCCCGGCAGAGACGAGGGCGCCGGCGAGCGTCGGCGAGGTCAAGGGTGGCGGTTCGATCGCTCGTCGACTGAGAGCCGGGCTGCGAAGCGCCTGGCCGGCACTGACGCTCCCTCCGGCTCCGATGCCGCCAGCGCCGCCACCGAGACTCCGCGTCCGAGCGTGCGAGCCCCCGGCATGGTGCCGGCCGTGGCCGTGCGGGTGCGGGGCATGGGCGTGGTAGTGTGCTCCGCTGAAGGGCGAGCCACCGGCGCCAAGACCCTCCTTGAGCGCCTCGAACGGGCTGGCCACTTCGGCCCCATCGGCGCCGTCAAGAAGCTCGGCCTCGTCCGCCTTCAGCGCATTGACGAGGTCGCGGAACTCGACGGCGCCGAGAAGAGAAAACGTCGACCGGCGGACGTCGAACGACATCTGGCTCGCGTTGGACGACCGGCGCGAGCGATTCGAGGGCCGGCCGGCGCCGCCGCCTGGCCGAGAGGGGGTGCGGACGCCCGCAGGCGGCCGGACGGGCTGCCCGGCGGCGCGCGAGGTCGAGCCGGCCGAGCCGGCCGAGCGGATCGACGTCTGTGAGAGCGAGGGCCGCAGAGCCGGCCGCGAGCCGCCGCCGCCATCCGGCGTAGGTGGCTGGAGGAGGTCACTCGGCCCGCTGAACGAGACGGCAGAGAGCGAGATGGGGCGCTGCGGGAGCGGCGATGTTGGGTCGGTGTTGGCGGCATCCAAGACCAACATGTCATCCTCATCGCGGTACTCTGCAGCAGACCGGGATGTCCGAGCAGCCAGGCAGGTCAGTCGCCTGCAGTCTCCCGCGCTTTGGGTCGGCAGGGAACGGGAAGCGGCCAGGGACGTACCCTGCTCCTCGCCAAAGAGCCTGGCCTCCTCGTCCTCGTCATCAGCCCCGCGGCCGTCGTCCGATCCGAGCCGGATCTTGCCCGTCCTTCGGCGTTCGCGCCAGCGAATAAAGTAGCCGCCGCCGACGACGCCGGCGACGTAGGTCGCGTAGAGGCCGACCATCGACCCCGCCTCCCACGTCTGCAGTTCGCCGTCGCGCATGACGAGCAGGAGGAGGGCGACGGCGGCGAGCGCAAAGCCGACGTCGCGGAGGAAGGGCCCGCGGTGGACGCTGAAGGGCTGGATGAGGGCCATCGAGCCGACGACGACGGTGACGATGAACATGGCTGCGCCGAGGAGCTCGCCGACGGCGAGGCTTCCCGCGTCGGTCGTGAAGCTGGCATAGGTCGAAAAGACGTCGGGCGAGCCGTTGCCGAAGGCGAGGAGGGTGACGCCGGCCGTATTGTCCGAGAGGCCGAGTGAGCCGGCGAGCGAGGCCAGATTGGGGACGAGGTAGTCGCCCGAGACGATGCCGAGCGAGCCGAGCAGGAGGAGCGTGTAGACGAGCAGGCCCGGCAGCAGCAGCCACTTTGTCCCATCGGGCGCGTCGTCCGGTCCAGGCGGATCCGGGAAGGGAAACGTCCGCCGGCTCAGCAGTGACGGCGGCGGCAATGAGGGCGACCAGGGGGAGAGCGACGGCTCGAGGACGGCCTGGAGGGGCGACGGCCAGCGCCGGCGGCCGTCGACGAGAGCCTGGAGCCGGCTCGTCTTGCCCGGCGCGCCAGCCGGCCGGCTGGCGAGCAGGCAGACGTTGAGTACGACGACGAGGGCGAGCACGAGCCAGATCGGAGGCCGTCGGCCGAGGCGGGCCATCGGGACGCAGGCGGCTGGGCGAGAGAGGGAGGGGTTGGAGGAGGAGGAGGTAGGAGCGGGCGAGGAGTGAGGAGGGAGGCTGAGAAGGGGCGGCATCATCGCCCGCACGAGCACAGCCCAGGCTAGAGAGGCCCGCGCAGCAGCAGCAGCAGCCGAGGCGATCGAGCGCGAGGGGCCGCGGCCGAAGGGTTCCCAGCAGCAGCAGCAGCAGCAGCGACGCGCTCCCTCCCCTCCCCTCCCTCGCCTCGTCCCTTTCCTCCCCAGGTGCGATGGACGCCTCGCTCTCGGCCGTCGGCCTGCGCAGTGAGCATCAATCTGCCGCCACGCCCAATCCCACGCCGTCCCTGCTGACCGGCCTGCTGCTGCTGCCACCGCCACCCCTGGCGTCAGAGCTCTCGCGCTCGCTCGCCTGCCTCGCCCGCTTTGGCGAGACGGTCACCCTGCTCGCGCTCCCGCACGAGCTCGTCCTGACGACGCTCAGCCCGGCCAAGTCGGCCCATGCCAAGGTCGCCTTTGGCGCAGACTTCTTTGCCGGCTGGAGCCTCGTCCCGGGCGCACCCCGCAAGGGCGTCACCTGCGACCTCAACATCAAGGCGAGTCGCCCTTCCGCGCCGGCGCAGCTCACCAGGGAGGAGACGCTGACCCGCCTACCTTCTCTGCTTCTGCTGCGACCCGCCCGCAGGCGCTCCTCGGCGTCCTCCGCATCCGGGCGGGCGAGAAGCTCGAGGCATGCGAGCTCAGCCTCCGCGATAGCGAGCAGATGGTCGCCCCCGGCGCTGGCGGCCGGGCGCGTCGGCCGCCCGAGCGCAAGCGTCGACGAACCGAGGCTGCGACCAGCGACGACGACGACGAAGGCGGCGGCGAGGAGGGTGAGGACGAGCTTGAAGACGGTCGAGCGGGTGGCCGGCCGGTCGAGCAGCCCCGCTTCTCGGTCCGGCTCACGTTTCCAGGTGCGTGTGCGTGGCGCGGACCGCAGCGGGAGACTGCCCGGGCAGGACCAGCCATCGTCCGACCGGGCAGCTTGTCTGCTTCAGTTGAGGGCTTTCAGAGTGGCTCCTGTCGAGGATCTATGCTGACCTAATAAACCCTGGTCTGTTCCGCTCCCTTGGCTAGGCTTCACTAAGCATCACGCCCTCCAGATCGCCACCCCGCCCGGCTTCGGCGTCCCCAATCACGAGCCGCTCGAATCGACTTTCACCGCAAGCGCGCGCGACGTCGCTGAGTGGATGGAGGCGTTCCCGGCCTGGGGGACGGGGGCGCCGTCTGGCGGCGGGGGCGGTGGAGGAGGAGGCGGAGGTACGGCGGGGTCAAGTACGGGGGCGAAGGAAGAGTTCCTCGCTTGGGCGTTCGACAGGGACGGCGTCCGCATCTCGTCCTGGGCCAGTGCGTTCCCTCTTCCATCTTAGCCTAGGGACGCTCTCAGCCCATCGTCCGGATCCTGGGACTGACAACGTCTGCCTCGCCCGACTCCCGGCCCGCGTGTATGCGCCCTCGCCAGCGACCGCCCGGCAGGACCAGCTGGCGACCGCCTTCTTCGTCCCGGCCGAGGCATTCGAGAGCTTCTACCTCTCGCCGACGTTTTCCGCCTCGGCCGAACGCGAGCATGTGCTCGGCTTCCCGATGCGCGAGTTCAAGGTGCGCCGCACCTGACCGAGAGCTGATTCCCGATTCTAGTTATTCAGCTGACGCGCGAGACCCACGACTCGTCCAGGCCGTCACCCTGCTTGCCCAGAGCCTCAATCTGCCGATCCGCGTCTGCTTCAAAAAGCCCTTCCAGCCGCTCGCGCTGAGCTTACCCTCAGCGGCCGGTCCGGACGACGACCTGCTCGCGTTCGAGTTCCTCATCATGACGCGTGACGTCCCGGCCTCCGCTGCTGCTGCTGCCAACGGCGGTGGCGGCGAGAGGCGATCTGACGCGGGAGCAGCGGCGGCGGCGGCGGCTCCCAAGGTCGAGCGGTCAGCGAGCAAGGCCGCGCGGTCGAGCGGCATCGAGCCAGACGGTCCGCGAGCGACGAGCAGCGCCGGCCGGCTGACCCAAGGCGCCCGGCGGCTTCGGCTTGGTCCCAGCGTCGAGCCGAGCGGGAGCGAGACGAGCCCAGGCGGCGGCGGGCGCTCGTCGCTCCGCGTTGGCGGGCAAGCGCACGGGCAGAGAGACGTCTCCGAGGTCGAGCTCCCTCCTGTCGGTCACGATGGACGATCCGACGACGATGACGACCGGGCAGGCGGTATCGACTATCGACCACCGTCGTCAGCCGACCCCCACCGGCAGGTCGATCGCCCGCCCGCCAATCCAGCCGACGGAGGCGACCTGACCTTCTCGCACCCGCTCGCGCACTCGACCGCCCGGCCCCGACCGGCGGCGGAGCCCCTCTTCTATCCGGCCCCGGCCTCGCAGCTGCCCCTTTCGCAACAGGCCCGGCCGTTTGCCAGCCAGCTGACGCAGGCCGAGCTCGAGGACCTCGGGCTGGGAGGCCTCGACGGGCTCGACTTCGACATGGCCGATGACAACAACGACGACGGCGACGGATTTGACTTCGGAGTGGGAAAACGGAGTCCTCCTCCGAAGGCGCTTGACGAGCCGCTCGTGCCGACCCAAACCGACGCTGAGGCACTCGGGACGCAGATCGCCCAGACCCAGGTCGAACGCGTTGGACGGGCTTTTGTTCGTTGCCTTCCCTTCGCCGACTCTTCTGACGCAGCGCCTGTTTTGGACTGACCCAATCCTCACTCTATGCCTCGCCTCATCGACGTTCCCTCGGGACTCACCCCTCGTCACGACTGCGGGCAAACGACAGGCCCGCTTCGAAGGCGGCGAGTCGGACGAGGAGCTCGACGAGTTCGGCCTCGGCGGAGTTGCGGGCGACGAGCCGGCTGGAACCGCTGTGGACGAGCGCGGCGAGGAGGAGCAGGAGGAGACGTACGAGATGAGCGCAGAGGTGTGACTGTCGAGGGCTGAACTATGCGAACCTCAGAGCGACCCTCTCGGACGAACGACTGAAAGAAAAAGGGGCTGCCGATGGTAGCCTGCCGTCTCGCATCGCCCTCCCGACGTCAAGACGCATCGGAGGTCCTGCTCGCCAGCCTCGGTCAGTCGCCCTTCCTGGCACCGACTGCCCCCTTGACACGCCCCTCCGTCTCGCTCTCCTAGAGCACACGGACCATCTCGTGCCTCCCAGCACCGACTCCCAACCCATCTCCACTTCCCAGAGGCCGACATGTCGCACCCTGACGGCCTGCTCGACCCGGCCCTCCAGCAGGGGCACCCGCCGGCAGGGACCGCCGCCGATGCCGGCCATCACCCCGGCGACTATTCGCACCCCGCAGACTATCCGCACGCACCGGCCCCGGCGCCGGCCACGGGCCACCACGCCCAGGGCGGGCACTCGATCCAGGACATCCAGGCAAGCCAGATCCTCTCGCACTTCCAGTTTGCCCCGGCCGGCTCGGCGGCAGGCGGTTCGCTCCCGCCGGCACACGCCGCTGCCACCGGGCTCGACAGCGCAGCCGGCGGCGGTCAGGGGACGACGAGCGGACCTCAGCAGTCGCTTCCGTCGGCGACCGGCCCAGCTTTCGACCCTTATGCCGTCTTCACCTCGTCTGGTGTCCAACCGGGCGACGGTCCGATCGATGGCAGCGGTGGCGGCGGTGGACCGCTCGCGGGCGGCCATCCACATCACGCGCAGGCGCACGGGCACCTCCAGCCGCACCAGCAGCAGCAGCAGCAGCTCGCGAGCGACTTTGGTGCGTTCGACGCGCCCCAGCAGCTCCAGCATTCGCACCAGCAGGTCCCGGGAGGGCTTCAGGCCCAAACGTACGGCTCGACCGGCGGTCCGTCAACGGGCGCCCGGAACGGCCACTTCCTGCAGCATCACCACCAGCAGCCGCTCGACCAAACGCTCAACAAGCGGCCGTACGACACTTTAGCGGCTCCGCTCGTCCATACCACCACCGACGACACCGGCGCCGGTACCGAGTCGGACGGCAACGACGCCGACGTCGACGACATCCACGACCTCACTTACCTCCGGCGCGAGGTCAAGCGGCTTCGACGGGCACTCCGACACTCAGCCCTGCCCGCCATCGGACTCGAGGCCAGCGGCGGCCCAGCGGCATACGGCCACGGGCTCGCATCGCAGCAAGCTGACTACTACGGCTCAAGTGCACCGTCGATCGGCGTCGCAGGCAGCCTTGTAGCAGAGACGTCGGCGGTGGGCGCCCGTCGGTCGGGCAACGTCGGCGGTCGGCGTTCGAAGAAGGTCGACGACCTCGACGAGGAGGAGAAGCGCAAGCGCAACGCTCTGACTGGCAAGCGTGAGACGACGCCGCGCCATCACGCTCTCAACGTTCGTCCCTCCTGCTGCTTTCCATTTGACCTTGAAGCCCGATTACTCTCGCCCGCTCCGTCCTTTCGCATCGTCTTCATGCTAGTAGGCGCTGACACTCCACCCTCTCTCACCGGCCCCTGAGCAGAAGGCAATTCGCGACCGGATGAAGGATCTCATGGGCGTTGGAGCCGACGAACGCCTCCCGTCGCCGCACGACCCCCAGCCCGAACCGGCCGATGGCACCTATGCGGCCGGCGGGCAGACGCGTATCTACCACAGGCCCGACTGGAAGGCCGGCGTCAAGAACGAGGCCAACAAGGTCGTGCGTCCTCGTCCTCACCTTTGCTTCTTGACCCGGCCCTGTCGCCCCTGCCACACTGCTGACGAGTCCGTCCTTGTCAAACGCCTTGTGCTATCCAGTGGCTTGAGGGTGTCGCCCGAGCCGTCATCAACGACGGCTGGCAAGCGCTGCGGTCGCCTCCCCCCACCTCGGCCAAGGACGGCAAGTCGCTGATCCCGGCCGAGGACCTCGACTTTGAGCTTGCGTTCAAGGCGGCCCGGACCGCCTTCTCCAACTTTACGAAGAAGTGGGTCTCGCAGACGGACCCGGCGGCGATGCAGAAGGCGGTCACCGACGCCAAGCGCGGCCGGCGCTGGGCTCGCAAGGATCTCGTACGTCAGACTTGAAAATGAGCTTGATTTTGGGCGCGTCCTGGGCAGCCACTGACCACATCGCACCCTTCCGCCTACCAGAAGCAGAAGAAGCGGTCCAAGGCTGCGCTCGACGAGGCCTATGCCTCGATCTACAGCCAGCAGCCGCATCCGCACATCCTCAAGCTCGACTATATGTCGTCCGAGTGCTCGTCCGAGGGCGACGACGCCGGCCTTGACCACGGCCGCCTGCCAGAGGGTGAGTGGGAGCGCCGCAGTGGTCGCGACCCCAATCCGGAGCTCAACAAGGGCAAGGGTGAGAAGGTGCTCGAGATTCGGACGCCGCGCTGGCGGAGCGAGCGGGTGCGTTCCCGACCCGGACCCAGCCAGTGTCTTCTAATCGGGAAAAATGCAGGGCTGATCTTCCAGACATCTCGCCCTCATATCTAACCTGTAGCTCACCGAGATTTTTGTCAATCTGGACGAGATCGCCAGCCTGCAGGCCAAGGCCATCAAGGGCAACTTCTGTGCGTTTTCAAGTGGAGCACCAGCGGGCGCCCTCACCTGATTCGCAGTCGCTGACCTGCCAGCCTCTCCTGCGGACAACACAGATACCGCGCCAGCGCTCAAGCGGTTCAAGCTTCAGCCGCTGCGCGACCTGCCTGTTCCCTCGCTCACCGACCTCCCGCTCGAGTCGTGGGAGTTCGATCCCATCTGGCTCGGCCAGCCGACCGAGCAGGCCGACGACGTCCGGCGCAAGCTCGGCCTGCCGCCTCTCCTCGCAGGCTCCTCCTCTGGCTCTGGTGGCAGTGGCGTCGCTATTCAGCAGCAGCAGCAGCAGCAAGGGCTCGACCAAGCGTTCGTGTACGGCTTGGAAATGATGCAGGCGATGGAAGGCTACGGCCAGCAGCCAGCCGAGGGCGGTGCGCCGTAGAGCCTCTGCGACGTGCCGTGGCATTGTATCGTTTCGCGATGGCGAAACCGACACATGCTGTCCATTCTCTCGCAGCACGAAAGAGCGCCTTCACTTTGATCCGACAGATCGTGAGAAGTGAGCAGAAAACGAAGAAGGCAGCAGGTTGAGGCTGTCGAAGACATCGCGCAGTCAGCGACGGGGCCGCCGGGAGCCGGCAGGAGATGTCTAACAACGCCGGCATCCGTTATCAGCCTTTAGATGGAGGGTCAGCAGGCATAAGACAGCAGCTCTTCCGTCCAGGCATCCACACTAGGGGTTCAGAAGGCGCCCTGAATGTCGATGACCGAATCGGCAACCAGAGCAGAGGCTGCTGTTGACGCGCCGACGCGTCGCGACGTCTTCGCCCGGGCTGGCCTCTCGTCGACCTCCTCTGCCCAGCAGCTGTGACACCCTCCTGGAACCTCCCGTACTACTCTCGGCCTTGGTCCCGTCTTTCTCCTACAGCTCCTGGTGACGATGGACTTCACCGACCTCTATCCGACGTCGTCGCAGCAGCCGCCGCTGTTCTCACCGGGCTCGACCTTCGTCGCGACGACGCACCGCAGCCGCATCATCATCCGGCACTCGCTCTCGCTCCAGGTCCTCCAGTCGTTCGAGCTTCCGCCGCTGTCGCCGCCTTCATCGCCGGCTGGATCGCTTTCTCGCCGGACGGCGTCGTCGCCCTCTGGCTCCAATGCCGCTGGGGGGAGCTCGATCGAGCGGCAACAGGAGATCACCAGCCTGAGCTTCAGCCCAGACTCGGAGCGCATCCTCGTCGTCTGCGCTCGGCAGAACGTCGCATACGTCTTCCAGCTCGGCTCTCTCGTCGACGGCGACGGACTGGAAGCAACACTATACGGCGGTGTTGAGCGGCTGTCGAGAGTGGAGTGGGCGCCGTCCAGTCTGCCGGGCGAGGCCAAGACGACGCTGCTCGCATGGTCCGAGCTTGGGGTGCGTCGACCAAGAGGCTCGTAGCCAATGCCAGCAACTAGCCACACATCTTCCTGACTCGAGCCCTTCCCCGGCCATTCTTAGCTGCGCGTCACAGTATACTCACTCACTAATTCGGATCATCGGCTCGTCATCCTCAATCCTAGGGTCGCGTCGGCTGCGCCGATGCCGTCAGGCCAGCCGACCCGGCTGCATCAGTGGTCGGTCGACAACCGCTACCTGTACATCACTGAGCGGCACAACTCCAAGGACTCGGTCGCAGTCTATGACTCGCTCTCGGCTTTCAGCCTTCTAGCGGCGAGTGCTAGTCTCTCGACCGAGCTTCACCGACATCCTGGTCTGACGCCAACCTTTGGCTCCGCAGCGCGTGCCGGCCCCGTACCCGATAGGCGGTCTCGCAGTCTCGCCTTCACCCATAAAGCCGTACTTCGCCATGTTCGCCCATGCGCTCGAATACGCTCTGTCTATTCACCTGCCTCCAATGGCCCGGCCGGTCGCCAGTTTACCGCCGCCCGAGCGCGAGGGCCAGGTCGAGTGGGGTAGTCCAGGGCTCGGCGTTCGAGCAGCTGAATGGCGTCCAGGCGGCGGCTGGCTGGCAGTCGCAGGCTGGGATGGCAAGGTGAGCTGGGCAGCGCGAAGACCAGCGAGCAAAGTCCAGGCTGACAACCGTTCGCAACCCGCTCAGATCCGCTTGCTTGACGATCGCGAGTGGTCGACCATCCTCACGCTCGATCCGCTACGGTCGACGCCGCTGAACGCGGTCAGTCGAAACGCTAGGCATACATTTGGCCGCAAAGCTGACATCTGCGCCCCGGTTGCTCACCAGAACGTGTGGCAGGAACCGCCAGACTGGATCGAGTCGACCATGAATCGTGGCATCATCCCCTGTGCGCCATCTTCAGCCCGTCTTAAATACGAGCAGCCATTGACAAACGACCGCGCCGGTCTCTTGACTCCTTGCCTGTCTCAGTCCATTCTCTCACTCCACCGCAGACCATCTCTTACCTTCGCCCAGACGCCAAAACGTCGCCGCCCGTCATGGGCGTCTCGCTGCTCAAGTGGAACCTCGACGGCACCCTTCTCCTCGTCCAGCATGCCAACGCACCTTGCGTCATACTCATTTACGCCTTCCCTCTCGAACGAGGCGCGAAGGACGAGGGCGTCACCGTCCTGCTCATGAGCCGACCCATTCGAGACGTCGAATGGCACCCGCTGCATCCGCGGCGGCTAAGCTGGGTGTGCGGTACGGGAGGCCTCTTCACTTGGAACGGCGACTGGGTGACCGAGAACGAGGACGGCACGGAGGCTGTCGGCGGGATGGCAGAGTGCATCGGCATTCCGAACCGTACGTCTCAGCGAGGTTGCCAACTTTCCCCGCCCCAGTGCTGACCGTCGCATCCTTGCGTGCGACAGAGCCTTTCGATGCGTCTGGGATCGCGTACTCGCCCAACGGCGAGTCGATCCTCCTGACTGACGACGGCTCGTCCGGCGTCGGTGTCGCCAGGAGTGACGGCAAGTTCCTGCTCGTCTTCGAGGCACGAGACGACGCACCGGACGACGACAGCCTCGAACCACTACCAGAGGGCCAGTCCTTTGCCGAAGGAGAGGCGGACACCTACGCCGAGGACGCCGAGGACGACGCTCAAGCACTCGGAGACAGCTTTGGCGACGAGCTCAGCACCGCAGAGGGCGACAGCTTCGCCGACATGGACCAGGACGCCGGGTCCATTGAGCAGGAGTCGGCCCGTCGTCCGAGCTTGAGCGCGGTTTGGGAAGAGGCCGAGGTGAGCGGGATCAGTGCATGATGCTTTCTGCCGGCGAATCCTCGAGCAAACGACTCCTTTCAGCACGAGCAGGGCAGAGCTACAGGGCGCATTCCATCCAGAGCCGGGCCATGAGGTCTCCAAAGTAGCTCAAACAGTCATCAGAGGTCGTCTGCCAGAGGGAGCAAGTGGGTGAAAGGGTTCAGCGCTCGGAACGCAGCAACCTGG
>Ga0308160_10003706_pt1 | contig 16943 bp, 15 predicted proteins | sample PhyFR1_FD_201036 | JGI IMG/M metagenome (GOLD analysis project Ga0308160, IMG submission 201036) | Phyllosphere microbial communities from UC Gill Tract Community Farm, Albany, California, United States - DLSLF.R1 | ecosystem: Host-associated > Plants > Phyllosphere > Unclassified | place: USA...
GATTAACATCAAAACGATAATAAATTTTTGAGAAAAAATAGGGATGTATAGAATTTAAGAGTGAAAATCAAACTTCTTAAAAGGTAGAGCACCTAAAATTAATGACAAAAATGAGCCTGTTTTTTTTAAGCTAAAATTAAAAATCTATTGATGTAAATTATTAAATATGCTTATTTCAACCGCCTTATTATTTTACAAATGTACGGTAAATATTTTAATAATACGATGTTTTTTTAAAAAATAAGCAGAAAATTTTATAGATTCAATAATAATGGATCATTTCAGGACTCATTCCAGTAGACAAGACTGCTTCGTAACCTATAAATAAATTGATACTTATTCTGTAGTTATCAGGGATCGATGATTACTATTTGCCCTTATCATCGGTAGAATTTTTGTAATCAGATCATTGAAAAAAAAATTTCAGGACGGGTCTGTTTAACGGCCGTTAGCAAGATGCCCACACCGGCAATCAGTTGAACACAGGAGATCAAAAGAATCCCAAAAACCAAAAAAGAGAAAACAAACGTTTTCTCTTTTTCGTTATCAGTGGAGTTGGAGGAACTACATTTTTAAATCTGTTAAAATCTTGATTAATTAATAAATGCTTTGTACAAAGGCTTTTTAAGATTATTTAATTAATTTGAATTTATTGAAATTAAACTATATTTGAATTTTTTGGGTACAACTTTGGGTACAACTTTAAATTTTTAATCATCTCAATTATGGCATCAGTAAGTTTTTTTATTAGAGGAAAGGTAGCGGATAAAGAAAGTACAATTTGGGCAAAGTTTAGAGATAAGGATATTGATATACGTGTTCCTGTTCCGTATTTGAGCTGTAAACCAAAAGAATGGAAAGAGGGCAGGTGTAAAATGCCGTCTAAAAAAATGCACAAGGATGATACCGAAACTATAAACACTCGTCTTTCACAATTAGAAGCTAATATTATTTCAAGTTATACGGAGGATAATCCAGAAATCGATTTAAAAGAATGGCTGAAATCAATTATAGAACCTACAACTTTAAAAGCTGAAGATAATAAGTATTCGGATGATGTTGTTACTTTTATTGATACTTATATATCTTTAAAAAAAGATAGTGTTACTGAATCGACTATTAAGAAAGCTAATGTTGTTAAGCAATTAATGATAAGATATATAGCGGATAGAAAAATCAGAAAGAAAACATTTAGAGGATTAAAGTTTAAAGATTTAGATAATTCTTTTAGAATTGATTTTGAAGTTTATTGTAATAAGGAGAGTTATAAGATTTCAACTACATATCGCAACCTTAAATTCTTAAAAATGATTTGTAAAGTTGCAGGTTCTTTTGATATTGAAGTTCATAAGCATACGGAATTATGGAAATTTGAAGTTGAAAAAGCAACAAAGCATATCCCAAAATCAATTTACTTAACTTTTGATGAGTTAGATATAATTGAGCATAAAGAAATGCCACATGATTATTTAGATAATGCAAGGGATTGGCTACTTATCTCCTGTTATACAGGGCAACGTGTAAGTGATTATATGAGGTTTAATTCATCTATGATTGTGGAGGATAGTGATGGACAGAAATACATTGAATTTACTCAGCAAAAGACTAATGCTAAGATGCAAATTCCTTTATTAAAAAAAGTCCAAGATATTTTAGCAAAACGAAACGGAGAATTCCCTCGAAAAATATCAGATGTAAATCTAAATCTTTATATCAAAGAAGTTTGTGAGATTGCTGAAATAGATGAGATTGTATATAACGGTAGAACCGAGACAATAACTAAAGATGGGAAAAATATTACTCGTAAAGTTTTTGGAAATTTCCCGAAACATAAACTTGTGACATCTCATATTGGAAGAAAAAGTTTTGCCTCTAACTTTTATGGAATAATTTCTACAACTTATTTGCTTAATTTTACAGGACACACTACAGAAAAGCAATTATTGACTTACATTAATAAAACGGAAGTCGAAAAAGCCAAATCAACTGCAAAGATTTTTACTAGTTTAGGATATTAATATTTAAATGATTCAAATAAATACTAAGAGAGGAATCGCATTAGATTTCATTGTTTATGTAATGGCTATGGAAGACCCTATGTCATATCATGGCATACATGAGTTCTTTTTACAAAATTTTGAAGTAGAAAAGCCAGCACACATACCTGAAATTAGAGATATAAAGACCAGGTTGGACAGTATACAACCAAACATAAGCATTGATATTAAAAATGTAATTATCTCAGAAACGATAAATGACTTATTGTCTCTTTATCCAAAGGAGCTATCTCCTCAAAAAGTAGAAAGCTCAGAAGAATTAATAACAGATTATTTCGAGTATATAAACTGTTTTCTAAATATAAATGCAGTAATTGTTAATGATGGAACAATAGATTTTTCTAATATAGTGTCAATTGATGAAATTTATAATGATGAAGAAATTAATAATATTGTAAGTGTAATTAAGACTATAATCGTTATTACAGCTAATATAGTACAGCAAATTCAAAAACATAAATTTGAAAATTTACCCATTAATGAAAACGAAATTAATTCCGCTGTCATATCAGAACACTTTCAAAATTACTTAATAATTAAAATTATCTCTCCAAAAATTTATATAAGTTATTATGCTTCACTTTTGTTTTCTTTACAAAAAAGAGCATCAAACTTTTTAAATCGTTTTATAAGGGAAGTTAATGGGGTATCAGAATCAATAATTATCAATAAATATTCTAGCCGTGAGAAATATCTGGATTATCACATAAATGCAAATGAAAAATTACTTTTTGAGCATTCTTTTCAAATTCCACAGCTTGATGGTTCTTTTTTTAATTATACCGAATCTTCTATAATCTCTTTACAATCATCTTTTATCTCTTTAGAAGAATCTCTTAAAAACTATCTTAACATATTAAGCGCATCAGAATTATTCCGATTTACAGACCTTACAGGAGTCAATTTATATCAATATTTAGAATTAAATGCAGAACATTCTCTTTACGGAATAAAGCTAAAATATCTGAATTTACAGCGATATGGAGAAAAAGTGCATTCACAGGAAAACAAGTTTCTTGAGAATAAATTAGATATTTTTATGAAAGAAAAATCGGCTTTTGTTGATTATCTACAATCAAAATCCTTTGATAACGGTACTATAAAAATTATTTTAAATGCACTTTCAGAAAATAAATATAGTGGTAATGGTATTAAAGGAATAGAATTCAAAAATGACATTTATTTTTTTAGGTTTTGTTATTTCTTCTATATTTTCGATTACTTCTATGAGGTAGAAGGAAGGAAATTTGATACTATTGCTTCATTTGAAAGAATTACTAAATTCAATACAAATAATAAAAGAGAGTTAAAACAACAATATCTTAAAAATTTTATTGACATTGACAATCCGCAGGCTAAACACTATCCTTTCACCTTTAAAACTACTGATATATTTTTTACAGAAATTGAATATTCATTAGGAATTAATAGGGAAAAATTAAAGCCGATTTTAGGATAAAAAATAATTAAAATTTTTACAACTGATAATCAGTTAGTTAAATGATTTTGTTTTAAAAATATTTTCCCTGTTTTTTCCCTGTTTCCCCTATCTGAACCTTTGCATCATAATAATTAAACAAAAAACATTATGACAAATTCAGCTATTCAATTGATGCAGATAGATTTAGATTCTTTTGGTCAATTCATTCAAAAATTAGTTAGGGAAGAATTAGAAAAAATTATCCCTGCACAATCACAGGAAAAAGAGTTTTATACTCGTGAAGAAACAGCAAAACTTTTAAATGTAAGTTTGACAACTTTGTTTCATTGGAATAATGATGGCACATTGAAAAATACCAAAATAGGCAACAGAGTATATTACTCAAAAGATGAAGTATTTTCAAAGCTAAAACAAGTTTCTTAAAAACACATTGGGAAATTCTAGACACTCCCAATCATTTCTTAATCATTTTTTACCACACTTTTAATATTAGTTAAGACGCAGTTTGAGTATTGTGTGAGTGTCTCTTGTGCCAAATTTAAAATAATAATAATCATTATGTCAATTACAATTCAATTACTAAGTCAAAGCTATAACTTAAACTACCATTATGAAGGTTTAACAACAATTTTAGAATTACATTCCTATCTGAGCATTGCAGATTCAAATCGGTATAATCAATTAAAAGCAGATATTGAAAAAAACGGTATTAATGACCCAATCCTATATTATACAACTGCAAACGGAATTAAATTGGTTCTTGATGGTCATATACGTTTAAAGGCTTGTATAGATTTAAAAATAACAGATATTCCAACAAAAGAAATCAAGGAAGATTTTGAAACTCTTTCTGATATTCAGTTTTGGATAGTTAAAAATCAATGTCAAAGAAGGAATCTTACTCAAATACATAAAATTCAACTTGCCTGTTTGCATGAAGAAAAAATACAACAAGCTGCAAAAGATAATCTTATTAAAGCAGGTAAGGGAAATGATGTTGAAAAAGCAGTTGATACACTTTTAGAAATAGCAAAAATAGCCAATGTTGGCAGAACAACTGTTGCCAGATATAAGAAAGTTGTAAGTAGTGGCTTAGTAGATATTATTGAAAAAATGATTACAGAAGATTTAAGTATTTCATCCGCATATAAGCAGGTTCAAGAATCTATAAAAAATGAGCTAGGCAAAACTATGGAAACTGAAGTTCAGGAAAAAACTCAAATTGAATCTGAAGTAATCGAAACTGAAATGCATGAGCCACAATATGTAAATGATATAAATGCTGGTATGCATCTTTTAAGGGATAATGAAGTTGAATATTTTATTATGACAAAAGATATAAACAAATTATCTCAAAAATTAAATGGCAAATATGCCATATTTATCATGGAACAATAAACCTTATACACAAGGGTACAAGGCTTGTAAAGCAGAATCTTTTTACTACTACACCGCACAATACTGTGTGCGCATACCGTAAAAGCCTCATAAACGCCCTAAAAATTCACTAAAACATTTTCAATAACAAATTAATTCTGAGACATTGCAAAAATAGCTGTGTACAGTCCTTGTTATGCCTTTTAAACAACATTATTTATTATGATTAACAAAATATCGTATTGTACTAACCGTGCTATTACTGGCTCATTTCAAAATATAGGAGAAGTCGTTGAATTTATCAAATCCCCACCAACTGAACATCTGGAGCTGGTACAGCATGCCCGAACTTTAGAGCGTGGCTCAACTGACTATCAAAAAATCAAAAAATTTCAACTTCCTGCAATATCCATTAACTTTAACTTTTCAGACGGATATATTATTGGGAAAAATGTAGCAGAATCTACAGGATACCTTTATATTGATGTGGATGGTAAGACTGAGCAGGATTTAGAAATTAATAAAACTTATATATGTGCCTATTGGAGAAGTTTATCTAATGCAGGACTGACTTTAGTAGTAAAAGTTGACGGGCTGACACTTGATAACTTTAAAATTGCTACTCAGGAGATTGCAAAGTTGTTGGATATACCTTTTGATAAACGTGCGGTATCAATTGACAGACTTACTGTATTATCATACGACCCAAATGCATACTTTAATGATAATGTAGAGATTTTTCCTATTATAGAAATGATACCAGTGGAATTTGCACAAGATAGTTCGGCAGAAAAAAGTACCCAATATAATACTATTATAAAAACTAATTCAATAGGGTATAATTATATTGGGTATAAATTAAGATTTAATAATTTAGATGAATTACTGCAACCCTATGATATTGTTTTTGATGAAAATGGTTTGTATGATTTTGGTAAAGACAATAAACTCAAATATTCATTAATATATGTGCCATTTAGAAAAATTATTAAGGGAGAAAGAGAGAATATCCTAAAAAGCATTGCATATCAGTTAATTGCTCTTAATAAAACAGCGGAAAAAGATTTGATACTGAAATATTTGTATGCAATTAACTATAGCAAAATGAGTCCGCCTCTTGAAAATAGTGAAGTTGAGGCGACAGTAGCAAAGATTTATCTGAACTTAAATGATGTTGAGCCTATCCCCAATGCAGAAAGAAGATTTATTTATGATAAGTCTAAAAACTTTACACCAACTGAAAAACGAAGATTAAATATTAAGAAAGTTCATCAGGACAGAGCAAATAAAACTCAATCAGAGCTTTTAGAAATAATGAAAAACTGGGATTACGATTTCTATGGGAAAATGACCATAAAAAAATTGGCGAAAGTAGCTATTAAAAACCCAAAGACTGTTCAGTTTTATTACACTAAATTAAAAACTGTAATATTACAAGACTTAGATGAAGAACAAGTACAGATGGTTATAACTAAAAAAAGATTGTTTCAAAAGTTTATTGAAATGAATCCCCTTTTGAAAGATTTAGATGATTTAATGAAATATGATTTAAAGTAGATGTTTATATTTAAAGTATGTTTGAAATCAAGTAGTGCTATTATAGATTTTTACATTCTATTTTCTGTGATTTTTGATTTTCCAAAGCAAGTATTCAGGAATGTCTTTTAACTTATCTATATTTTCATGGTAGTCGGTTTCAGTTTTTAAAAAACCAACTGTTCCAAGTCCAAATCCTATAAATTGAGAGAGTGCTGCAGCTATTCCTAGTTGTGATATGGATAATAACATTAAAGTACTTGTTCCTATTGTAGCACCTGCTACTTTTAATCTATGATTATTTGTAATTACTTTGAACTTTCTGTTAATTAAATCTAACTTAGGGTCTATCACATCATTTCGAAATTCTAAAGCATTAATATTATTACTTTCAACAATCTTCAAATAATTTTTTAATTGTAATCTAAAGGAGGAAAGTAAATCTTCTTCATCTAGTATTATTTTAGAATATTCCTTAATACTAATTCCGCTTATGTATGGTATTAATATTTCAGATAATTTTTTCGCATTATTAATTGCTCTGTATTTGTCAATTAGTAACAATGAATTAGAATTATCTTTATTCACTTTCCATTCATTTGCTTCTCCATTTGCATCTGCTGGATGAACCATTACTTTTCCACTTTCTAAATTAGCGGAAAAAACTATTTTTTCAGGTCTAATTAACAGTTTATTACATTCAATTAAAGGATAAAAATCGTTAAATGTCTCCTCTATTAGCTCTTCTGAAACACTACCATAACCTGGATATAGATTTGCACCAGGTATCTCATTTATTATTTTTTCTAAATATTTGTGTTCACCAATTATTTTTCTATCATTTGCTTCTGGGTCAAAGGTATAGAGGTATTTACTTGTATGATAAGGAAATACTGAAGTAAAATCAGAGGTTAATAGTGAAATCCTAATGCTATCATAATCATTTTTATCTTTAGTATTAATTCTTACATCGTTTTTAATACCATTCATTGCATTGAATTCTTTTAAAAAATCCTTTTCATACAAATTATAATATGGGGAAAAATCATGAGAATTTTTTTTAACTAACTCAAATAAATTTTTTCCAATTTCAGAAATCCTCATTTTTTATCAATTATTTTATGCTTTGTTGGTAACGCTATACTTTTCTTTAAGCAGTATTTAAGAAATCTACCATCTTCAATTACTTCAAACACTAATGATTTTGCAGATTCTAAAGTTTGGTATTTTTTTTTACTTTTTTGATTATGAATTGTAATATAAAAATAATTTTCAAAATTTTCTATTATTACCTCAAATAAATTTTTCTTAATAGAATGGAGTTGCCCTAAATTTTTCCACTTTATAGAATTAATAAAATTCTTTTTTCGACTTTCAAACCTTCTCACTGACTCCATTAGATTAGATGCTTCTCGGCTATCAGTTAAATTATCACAGCAAAGTGTTCCAACTTCTAAGGCTCCCCATTTTTCATGATAAATATGGAAAACATATCTGATATTACTACCACAATTGTCGCATTCTCCAATTAAATCTCCCAAATCTTCGTCACCAATATATTCCCATCCATAATTAGGTTTTATTTTCCCATGCTCCATTGCATGACAACCTTTGCATAATGTTACGCAGTCTTGAGATGCATATTCCCATAGATTTCTGCCTTTTATATATTTTGTATGGTGAACTTGAAGAATTGTTTTACTTGATTCTTTTCCACATATTGAACATTTATAACTGTCAGATTCAATAATGCTATCACGGAATTCTTTCCAAAATTCACTATTATAATTGTTCTTCATGACTTAGGGATTTAAATTATAATACTAATCTCTTTCAAATCTTTTCACAGATACTCTTTTGACAAACATATAAAAGTAATACGACAAAACGTGTCGTATTTTATTTATATAATTATATAATATATTGAAAATGGGATTATTATAATCATTTTTCTAATAGATGAAAGTAATAACTAAAAGGTTTTCCGTAATAATTTACATTTCTTTCTTTGTTCTTAAAGGATATTAGAGTTTTTAATATAAGTCTCTCATTAACAATATATTTATTACTAAGTTTTAATTTGAAACTATCTTCGCAAATTTCATCATATTTTAAGGCTGTTAACTTAAATCTAGAAGTCAATATTTTGAGTGATACTAATTCTTCACGAATTTCTTCGGAATCAAAAATTGAAATCTTAGGAATACAACTAAATAAGAATTTAGGTATAAAGACTTCTTTTTTATTATTTGCACTGGAAAGTTCCCGTTTTAATCTGGCAATTTGTTTACTTCTATATTTATCTAAATTTTTCAATTGTTTAGCAATATGATTATTTTTAGATAATCGATTGAAACCTTTTGCCCAACAAAAATCGTTTTCTATTTGAGTGAAATTTTTGATATTAACTCTACCAACCGACATTCCTATAAGTCTGTTACATACTGACTCTATAACTGTATCTCTGGATTTTCTTTGTCCATTTTTCAGACTGCTTAATGTTAATTCAACAAGTTCTCTTTGTTTAGATTTTTCTTTATTTAATGACCTTTTTCTAACTCTAATTTCATTGTTATAGGAGATTTCATATCCAACAAAACCAATCCATCTTGTTGAGTGTTTGGATGAATATGACCATTTGTAAGGACTTTTTGATTTTATTTCCTCTGACCAAAATTCTTTAAAAGTGTCTCTATTTTGGAAATTGAAATTTATTGGTGGATGCGGAACAAGTTTAAGTTTTTTTAAACTTCTAGTATATATATCATAATATTCTTTGCATTGATTTTTATAAGGATGAATAATTACCATATCATCACAAAATCTTACATAGTGCAGTTTATTATCTTTATTTTTTAATAAATCAATATCAGCAAAATGTAATACCATATTAGCAATCAAACCTGAGATTGCACCGCCTTGTGGAACTCCTATTCGATTACGATTAATGTTTTGATAATATTTGAGTTCTTTTAGTTCGTCATCAATCCATCCAAAATGACCATCACTAATTTTATGCTGTTCCCAATATGCAGAATATTTCTTTGTATTATTATAAATTTTGACATTATGAACAAATGAATAAGAATCCAAATATTTATAAAAGATTCTTTCTGCATTGGAATCAATGCTTGAACTACTTTGAGCTATTAGCTTTTTAAAGCATTTTTTTACAATTGTATGATTTACCGAGTCGTAAAATTTACTAATATCACATTCACTAACATATAGTTTTTTTCCTTTATAATTTGACCTATACTTCAATATTGAATCCATTGCATGATGATGGGAAGTAACTATTGTCTTGTCATCATAAAATCGTTTTGGTCGAAATGCGTGAGATTCTGAATAAAAATGTTCATCAAAAAATTGAGATAAATATTGGTTTGTTAGACTTATTATAATCCTGTCTTTTAAGTTAAACAGTGCAATTGGGCGACATTTTGATTGACCTTTACTTTTAGCTTGTGGTATTATTTGGGGAGTTATAAAGCTAAAATTAGGGTTAAGAATAGAATCTTGAATATCTTTGATAAACTTATTTAAGTTAATTATAAATGGCTCATTAGGATGCTTATCTTTATAGTATCTTACTGTTTCTAATATAGCTTCAGTATTATATTGTATACTATCTATTTTTTGATGGTTATTGATATATCTCCTGTCTTTCTTTAATGTTTTCCACTTTCTACGTGGTGGCATTATAGAATTTAGTAATTCTAAATCTTTATTAACTTTATTTTGGTTTTTCTTATGATTTAGATGATAATTTGTCCTAAAATCGGACGAAAGAAGATGAACCAAGTGTTTTTTACTTCTTAGTTTAGCTTGTTTGGCTCTGATTTTACAAATTGAAATTAGTATTTTTTTATAAGAAAAATAATCTTCTAACATTTTTAAAATTATTTGTAGCTATATAGAGAGTCCCTGAATTTTTAACCATAAATACTGACAAAGTCTTTGAAGTTCCTGCCACTTATTCCAATCTTGATTACAGTGTCAACACTAACAACCTGTTAAATTAAATTTAACCGCTGTTTAGGTACTCTCTATTAGCTATTATTTGTAACCTTTGTTTTTAGCTAAATGAATTATAGTGTTAAAGTTAATTGTTCCTTTTGAATTATAATAGCATTCTTCTAATATTGCTAAACATTCAAGTTCATTAAATTTCAATTCATCCATTTTACTTAGTTCAATAAAGTATTTTTTTCCTAAATCAAAAGTAAATGTATTAGATATTCCAAATGCCACTCTTAGCCATTCATCATAAGAATGGGTTATAGACTTTTTTTCTCTTTTAAGAAAATTAATGATTTTTAGTATCTCTCTTTTATTAGATTGAGAATTTTTTCCAATAGAATTATGTAATGTAAACTTATTTGCTGCACCTAAATTTTTATTAACATTTATCTTTGTCTTAGATGCCGATTGATTTATCGATTCTACGTACTCATCATGATTAACTTCAAATTCAGAGTATAAATTTTTTACTGTAATGTTTTCATCAAATGAGATAAAGCATAACCTTGTATAGTCATTACCACTTTTATCAAGCTCAATATTGTATTTTTCTAAAAAATAAGCAGAAACTTTTTTGAATGCTCTTTTATGATGGAAGTCTATATTTTCATTAGTTAATTGAACATTATTAAATTTTAGTTTAATAAGCCCTTTTAATCCCGCTCCCGATGGTGAAACCCAATTAGCACTTACAAAATTATCAGCATTGAGAATGTCTTTAACAGATTCAACTAGCTTAGTATCTAATTTATCAATATCAATTACTAATAGGTGATTGTAGTTTATGATTCCTTCTTTTTTTCGATTATTTTGTTCAAATAAGGCACAAAAAGTAACAACAGGAAGATTTTTTTTCTTAACCGAATATAGTTCGCTTCCTGATTTATAGAGTTCATTTAATTCTAGAGTGGTTAGCTTAATTTTTTCACTTTCAATTTCTTTAAAAATATCTCCTAAGGTTTTAATAACTGAAGTTGAATTTTTAAGGTTATTCAGATAACTAACCTGTAAGTCTTTTATCATAACTGCATTAAATTATACCAAGATATAAAAATTGTTAATATTTATCAAAGAGCAATTACTTTTCAATAATTATCTTTCTAACATCATCAACAAATTTTTGGTAAAAGTCACAATAGTTTTCAACGAATTCTTTTAAGTCGTTATCTAATTCAATTAAGTTTACAAAAAATGAATCAAATTCATTCTCAATTGGAATTAAGAGGGCTAAATAATCAATCGTCCTTAATTCATCTAAAATATTACTAGTGAAAATTTCCTGATAATGCCGATTATATAATTGATTCAATTGAAAATTTTTATAGTGTCCTAGTCTATGATTAGCAATTATTCCGTTATGCTTGAACATATCATCAACACCAAAATGCTCAAAACAAAAATCTAATGTGGAACTATTAGAAAAATAAGATTGAAAAATACAACCATAAATTGAACTTATAAGAGCTTCGGCTATTCTCTCCCAAAATATATTACTGTTATCATAATCAGCAGGTATATTGGGTTCTGTTTTTCCACAAAATTCATCAAATTTATTTTCACAAGGGTAAATTTTGATGTATTCCGAACCAAAACCTGTATAATATTTTTGATTCAATTTGGCTGATATATAGTGTCCCAACTCATGAAAAAATACTCGTCTAATTTTTACCTTATCTTGAAATGTAATCATAAATTGAACGTATTATGTCTTATTACTATTATTAAATCACAAATATCTAATGTAAATATTGTATTGACAATATAATCTTGTTTATCAAAAAACGGGTAAGTTATAATTATCTACTTTCATATAGTTTTTTAATACGACAATATCGTTAAAACCCCTGATTTAATTATCCGTATTTTTACTATATTTTATTTTTCGGAACGTTTTTCCTCTTACTTCCGATTAGATTTCTATAATAGTTAGATTATCTTGTATATTTTTTCTCCAAACGCTTCATTTATATTTATTGACAAATATATAAGCCTCAACCAATATGGTCAAGGCTTTGTTTTTTTTACTACATTTTCACCAAGTCAAACCAAGTTCCGTTACTGTTATCTTTCCATTGAATCTGAGTTGCTGAAACTTTCCTGAACTCAAAACTCTGTGTTGTGGTTGTAATGTTGTATTTAACTATAAAGTTATACTGTGTACCACTGTTAACAGTTTCGTCAACACTTCCACCGTTCGGACTTGATTTGATTGTTCCTGTCATGCTCTGTTCGCTTACACCTGTTGCAAGTAATATAAAATCATCTGCTGTAAACTTATACAGTTTGTTTGAAGTTGTCCCATTTGTCACGCCCCAAGTTCCCTGAATCCATGTTGGCGGATGAAAATATTGAGTTGTTGTAGGGTTGGTTTGCTGTGTGTTGTTATCATCGTCATTGTTGCTAGAGCAACTTGTAGTTATTAATGTAGCTGTTAGCGACAATGCCACTAATGCAGTTTTGAAATAAAAGTTTTTCATAATGTTGTTATGGTTTTATATTAATATATCTTGTTCCGTCTCCTTCAATATCCATAATCTCTAATCTATTTTTGTTGTAGGAAAAAATGTAGAGTTTATCTTCTCTGCTTCTCAGAAAACAACTTATTGTAGGAAGTGAGGTATCGCAACGACTTTGTTTGTCAATTTTGAAAACATAGGGAGTTGGGAATTCAGAATCTATTACACTGACTGTATTTTTAGAGTTGTTAATTACAATCTTTGTTTTTCGTGTGGCAAGTTCCGTTACATTCATATTTTTGACAATCTGAGATGTGTTGTAATTGAATGTTTTTGTCTGTGCAGATAAGCTTTGTAATGCTAGACCTAATGCTAAACCTAGAAATTTCTTTTTCATACTATATTGTTATTCTGTGATTAAAAAACTGTTCCTCTTTTCACTTGCTTCAGCGTAACTGCCAAATACAAAGATTTCTTTCTTTTTAACTCTGCCATTACGGATTTGTGCAGATGATGAACTTAGATAGTTTGAGATTATAAGGTCTTCCAATTGTGCTTTTTCATCCTCGTTCAAATCTTGGGTTATATCCTGGATTCCAGATACGAAGTTTGCTAATCGGGTATTCATGCCATAATCTTCCTCGACAAGTAACCGAACAAATACATATTGTTTTTGGGCTTTGGCGTGTGCTTCAAGCTTACGGTCAATCTCTTCAAACTGAATCTTTTCGTTGGCTTTCATACGTGTCTGTATAGAATCTATGTATGGGTCGGGTTCTCTGGTAGGTTTGGATTTTTCACATGACAGTAATGCTGTGAATAACAGAGCAGGGAGCAGAATCTTTTTCATAGTGATTTTTTGCATCACTTAGTCCCAAAGTGAAAGGTTATTAATGCAGAAAGCGTGGGACAACTACTACTTAATTTATTGAAAAGAGGCTCTGGTAAGCCTAACACCATAAACAAGAATAGCTACCCACGCCATAGGCGGGGCATCTAACTGTTTATTCTACGGTGTTTAAAAATTTACCAGATTTCTTTTCAGTAGAATAAAAGCAGACGCTTTATTTTTTCGTTAAAATTTGAGGTGCTAATATAAGAATTTTTGTAATTATATGACAGTCTGTTTTTTTAGTGGGAATGCAACGGTTCGTGCATCATCACCCACAAAAAAGAGACTCTTATCAAAGTCTCTTCTATCTCTTTAAAATATTACTATGATAAACCTGTAAATAGCAGAAAAAGCTAACGATGCTGGAATTTATCCTAAGCTGGTCGAAGGGTTTAACAGATTTCGTTGTTGGCTTTGCAAGCTCAATGTTTCGGGGCTTGGTGATAATGGCGGAAATAGAAGCACGTATCTTCAATTTTGTTCTTAACCCTCCATTTCGCCAAGTCCTGTTAGCAGAAGTTATATTACTCCTAAAATTCTTCTAAACTCATTTTCAAGGTCTTCAAGAGATTTCGTAATATCTTTATCTACAGCTTCAGTTATTTTTTGCGAATCTTCAACCATTTTCTTGTAAAAATCACCAGAAACTTGACCTTCTCTAAACATTCTTAAAATTGTAGCATAATCCCAATTTTTACTCCAATATTCATGAGCAACTTTATCCAGCCTATCCGATAATTCTTTGTCAAAGTAGATTTTGTTAACTAAATAAAACTTATTAAATTCATTTAAAGCATTATTAACGTTTTCTAATCTTTGTTTTTCTTCTTTTTCTGCATCTTCAATAATAGGATGTATTCTTCTTGTCAATGTTACAGTTGCTGAATGAAGTTTAACTAATCGCTCATATAGTTCCTTAATTACATTAGCCCTTTCTTCGTGAAGTTTTGAAAATCTTACATTGAATTCATTTAATTTCGTGTCTAATGAATGTTGAAAACTTCTATTTTGTTGGTCAAGAAGCATTTTATGATTTTCCAAGTTTTGGTTTAGTTCCTTTTTCTTAATCTCAATTGTTTCACTGAAAAAATATTCGATTGCATTTTTTCCAAAAAAAATCAAGATTAATAAGATTAAAACTGATGGTCCACTGTACATTAAAATTTTTAGTAGTTCTGCCATTGTGTTTGTTTATAATTTCTGCCAACTTTCTAATTTACGCATTGCGTCAATAATAACAATAGATATTGTGCCAATTTTTTAATCTTTATGAATTAATGTACATAATGACTTAATTTTCAATAATAACAAATGAAATGTTTTTATGCTTTTTTTGTGGGCGCATATTTATAGTATTTTTGATTAAAACGTACTAATTGAAATTATATATTACCAGTCTACTGTGTCTTAGGTAAGTAATCCTTGTGGTTTCGATGGGGTGTGGAAAAAATAGGAATCATAACAAGTATATTTTTGTCAATATATATCTACCTATTTACCCCAAAAACGGAAAAAACTCCTCGATTAATGAAAGACTATAAACCGTAAATGATGAAAAATCTATCACTTTTTGTCGGTTCATGCAAACCTCATGATGAATCTCTGTAAACTACCATAAGCAGATATGCTCACAGAGTTTCTTCTACATATTACCATTATATACTAAAATTTATCTCACCCTAACACACTTCTATCACCCTAAAACCAATATTTCGAGTAACTATGGCAAACTGTTTGTGTGGTTCTACGTGTGACAAAATTTTACCTGCGGACTTTCAAGAAAGTGTATAATACTTGGGTTACTATTTACACCACCCGCCAAAGTTTTACTATAAAATGCACCCCCTATGCTACATCTCAAAATTTTTGTGGATGTATCGGGAGTCTCCCCACTATAAGTCTAGTTGTATGGGTTCGATACCTTTTTTTCCAACCGCCCCTACCAATAACTTTTTGTTTTTTGACTGCTGTTTTTATCTTCCTGCGCTCGGAGTGGTTAAAAAGTTTTTAATAGGGGTTGATATTTTGATTAAACTACCGTAAACACTTGCTTTTATGGGCTTTTTGTTGTATATTTATACTGCTTTTATAAGCAATTTTCTACAAAAAAATGCCTAGAAGTATTGGCGTACTTGCTAGGCGCATCAATAAATTTTAACTAGACTAAAATTACTGACATGGCAAATTTACGAAATTGTCTTGATACTGTGAGTATCTACGTATCTACGTACACTAAGTACAACAATTCAAGCCTTTACGGCAAGTGGTTTAACCTTAGCGAATACGCAAGCTATGACGACCTACTGGAAGTAATGCACAAACTACACGAAGACGAACAAGACCCTGAATTTATGTATCAGGATTACGAGAACTGCGAACTATTTGAGAAACTCGGATTGATTAGTGAGTGTTATTTATCGTCTGAGATTTACGAAATAGCACAACAAATAGATGATTCAGGGCATGATGTAGAAGTCTTTGTATCTTGTATTGATTGTTTGGGTGGAATTGATTTTCAAAGCTTGTGTGAGTATGTAAACAATTTTTATTACGGCGAATTTAATTCGGATGAAGATTTTGTACAATGGCTGTACGAAGATGATGTATTTAATATTCCTAATTGGGTTGTGATAGATTGGGAATCTACAGCAAGAAGTATAATGTTTGATTATTTTGAAAGTAACGGACATTATTTTAAATCATAGTATATTTGTATTATAATAAAACTTATTGTATTCTCAAAATTCAAATAAGTTTTATTAAATTTAAACAGATTTAAAAAAGTACATTTCAAAAATTCGGGTACAACTTTGGGTACAAAAACAAAAAAGAGAAAATGTAATTATCTAAAATTCAATAATTTACAAATTCTCTTTAGTTTAAAAAGTGGAGTTGGAGGGATTCGAACCCTCGTCCAAACAAGCAATACATAAGCCTTCTACATGCTTATTCTGCCATTGGTTTTCGACTGGAGGCAGAGGGCAGACACCCAACTTCCAGCTTATCTTCTGAGATTTTCGAACTTTAGCCGAAGTGTCTAAAGCCTTATTCCTGCATTCCTATATCCCAGGATCAAACGCCGCAGAACAGGGCTTTTGTGGGACATCTTGCTTCCCTACTGAAATCTTCGGGAAAACGCTTGATCTACTATACTTCGATAT
>Ga0308160_10003707_pt1 | contig 16941 bp, 11 predicted proteins | sample PhyFR1_FD_201036 | JGI IMG/M metagenome (GOLD analysis project Ga0308160, IMG submission 201036) | Phyllosphere microbial communities from UC Gill Tract Community Farm, Albany, California, United States - DLSLF.R1 | ecosystem: Host-associated > Plants > Phyllosphere > Unclassified | place: USA...
ACCCCGAAGTCCCGGAACACGTGGGCCAGGTTCACGAACACCACCGTCATCGAGTAGACGCCGATTTCGCTGGGGCTGAGCATGCGCGCCAGCAGCACGCTGACAATGAATTGCAGAAGCGCTGCGCCGGACGAGGAGAAGAAGTTGATGACCAGCGAGCGGCGCAGATTTACCATACAGCGTGTTACCAGGTGACGATCGGACTATGCGGCGACGCCGCGAATCAGGCCAATGGCTTGACGGGACGTCACTTCATACTTGTTATTGAGGAAACGCATCGAACCGATGAAGTGGAAGAATGCCGTGTCGGCGGTCGCCATGTCGGGGGTGGCGTATTTCGGGAACGGCAATGCCCGCGTGCCCGGCATGTTCGATGCGACGTAGTTGGACGTGATCTGTTCGGTGCCCCACTCGGTCCAGCGTTCGCCAAACTTGGCGCCCAGCCGGCGCGAAAAGTCGAGCATCGTCTCGCGCATCGTGTCCGAGCGCGGAAAACCGGAGAACCCGGAGCAGCCGCGGATATAGCGGGCGTTGTCCGGCAGGCCGACCGAGACCATTTCGGTTTCCACGATCCCCTGGATGTGGGCGCCAGGCTTGATCCACGGCAGAGCGTTTTCGCGCGTTGCCTGCAGCGAGCGCACTGGCGTGTCCGGCATTTCACCCAGCACGAAACCACTGCCAGCGCGGATGGCGTCGAGCACTTCGGGAATGGGCTGGACCGTCAACGTGTCGGCATCGAGCTGGATCACGTAATTGTCGCGCACGTACTCCGAGATCGCGAACAGGCGCTCCCAGGTGCCGCCACGTGGGATGTCCGGGTGCGTGAATTCATCGGCGCGGCGCAGCTCGATATGCGGCACGTGCTGCTTGAGCACAGCGCGATCGGCTTCGGTGATCGACGGATCACAGACCACCACGATGCGCTGCGGATTAAGAAAGTGAATGAACGATTTGACAGCAACCAGATAGACGTGGACGTCGCGCGCTTGCACCATCGACAGCAGCATGAAGGGCAGATCACCCCGGAGAGCAGGCTTGGTTTCCATGATCTTCAAGGCCACCTTCTGGTGCCGGCCCTTGAAATAATCGCGCTTGACTCGCTGGATGACTCTGTTCATCAACGACATGTACACAAACTCCTGATTGACAATAGCTTCAGGCTCAACGCCTGCTTCTTGAGTGTTGGCAGAAACACACTAACCAGTGTATTTCTTGCTAATACGCATGACATTATATGCTGCAACGACCATCACACGCGGTACCCGGTCCAGATTGTTGTGATCGAAAGGTAACGGCAACCAGGCGATCATTTGCGCTGTCCGGATGCGCACTGGCCGGGCGTTCGGTGTATCCGAAGGCCCGGCCAGAAGACTGCTAGCGAACGCTTAGCGTGGAACGATGGCCCACTGCGGTGCATCCGGATAGTACGGCGGTGCACTACGGCCAGCCAGCAGCGCCCATGCTTCGGTAGCATTCGGGATGCCTGCGGCCACGGCAACTGCCAGAGCCGGCTGCATGTTCGACGGATAGCCGATCGACGAGTCGGAGTAGCCGGTCATGCGATTCTTCTCCCACTGGAACCCATGGGCCAGCGTCAGGTAATCGACCTGCGCCTGGCTGTTGCACGGCTGATCGATGTATTTCAGACCTTTAGGATGCGTGAATACACGGCCATTTTCGTTGTAGTAATCCTTGCCGTCAAAGTTAGCCTTGTACAATTTTTCGAAGCTGTCGTAGAGCGGAGTGCTCGGCGAATCGCGGAACTTGAGGCCGTAGGCAGCGCCCTGGATCCAGCAATAGCCTGGCGCCGTCATGCGGCCAACCGAGTATTTCGCTTTCCACTGCAGGATTGGGGTCGCTTTGGCAAAGCCCAGCTCGGAGAGGTAACCGAAGCTCCAGGTCAGGAAGTCGTCCTGCCACGGTGCCGAGGCATCGACCTGAAAGGCATTCTCACCCGAGCCGTCGTACACCCCCAGCTTGTTCGGGTTCCCCACCACATAGGTCGCATGGTAGAAGTCCAGGTTGTTCTCGAGCTGCTTGGTGAAGTACGCCTTCAGAGGATCATTGTCCGGCGTGATGTAAGCACTGTGACCGAGCGTGCGCAGCGACCAGGCCTGACCGCGCAGTTGTTGCCAGCGTACGAGACCCTTGCCGTCGCCGTGATTGCCCGACGCTGTACCGAGCGGGTTGGACGATGCCCAGAACTGGAGTTCTTCCAGATAATAATACTCACCCGTGACGAGGTACGGCAGGTAGGCCAGCGATGGCTGGTGCGCCGTATCGGCCTCGAACGGTGTATCGCCCAGTGCGCCGTCGTTGTTGACGTAACGCGGCACTGGCAAAGGACCATATTCACGCAGATTCCAGTGCGTCGTGATGTTCTTGTTGGCCTCGTTATCGGTACGTACCGGGTAGCCGGTCTTTTCGTCACGGTAGTGAATCGACCAGCTGCCCGAACCATCGGCGGCGGCCATCATCGCATTGCGTGCCCGCTTGTCCATTGACAGCAGGTACATCACCGACCAGGTTGGCAGCGGGCCAATGTCGCCCCGGCCACCGGCAGTCGGCATGTATGCCACGATCGGTCCGATCGTCATGGGGCCGGTGTTATCGGCCGTGATGCGTCCGGCGATGTTATTCAGCTCATTGTTTGATGGCACCACTTTGCTGTCGTAGTTCGAGACGGCCTTGGTGGCCATCATGTACGCGCCATTGAGTTTCACGTCCATGACCGGCACGCGCGCCGCGTCCCACCAGCCGGCCTGATGCCAGCGTGCATGGTGATAATGGGTCAGTGCCGACTTGGCGTACACCGAGCGGCCGCCAACTTCGACATCGACGTCATAGGTCAATTTACCGCCAGGAACGAACGTCTTGGTGTTTTCAACCACGACGTCGACCCGTGCCTGTTTGGCCAGGCCCGAATACCAGCGCACGTCGAACCGCGCCGTCAACAGCGATTGCGTCACGCCGGCCGCGTTTTTCAGCGGCGCGTTCAGGTGCCACTCGTTGACGACATTGCCGGACAGCCAGTTGCGTGGTGCGGTGTCCGCGACCAGTGCATCGGCCAGCGAGGCAGTGTATTTCTCGCCATTGAGGGTGATGGTCACCTTGCTGGTCAGGCCCGACTTGGCCAGGCTCTGCACGCTCTCGCTGCTCTTGAGCGACGTGGACGACTTGACCAGTTGCAGGGTCTGCGTCTGGCCGGCAGCCAGCTCCGGCAAGACGCCGGACACGACGACGTGGCGTACCGAACCGTCTGCGTGGGTGGCCTTGATGTCCGTCTGCAGGCGCAGCAGGGTGCCGTCTGGCAACTTGGCTGCCAGGCCTTCTTTCACATTCATCTGGCCTTGCATGATGACCTGGCCGAAGGTGAATGGCACTTGCTTCTGGGCCGCGCCAGTGCTCTGGATGCTGAAATCGGTAATCAGCGCGCCGGCAACGATTGGCGTCAAGCCGGCCGTCTGGTCGGTTGGCGCCGTCGGCGAGACTGGCGAGCCGGTCGCTGGGGTGGCAGGCTTCGGCGTGAATGCCGTCACCGTCTTGGCCAGGGATGCCGAGTCGCTGCCGATGTCGGCGTCACCGCCGCCGCCGCAGGCGGTCAGCATGACAGTGCACATGGCGGTAAGGAGTCGGGTGCTGGTGCTACGCACGAGCACTTGAGCAGGGTGCAGCGCGAAATTCGTTTCGGCGCTCGCAGCAAATGGAGTCAGAGTGTTCATATGAGAATTCGTGTAGTTGGGCAATTGATTCGCCAAGGAAAGAATTTCTTCGAAGAACTGAACTTTACCCTGATCCATCATTTGTGTCTTCTGATTCTCCCCAACTACGATTTGTTTCCACATGAAAACAACAGTTAATGCAGATAACGCTAAAATTAAATAGCGATGTGTCAAGCGCTTATTCGTTTTAATTGATGAACAGCCATACGAATTAAAAGATGTGCAAGGATTCATCGCTCTTGTCCGTTTCAGTCGGGTTTGGTGCCTGGCTCATCCGGTGGCACTGGAAGAACCTGGCTTTATCGGGTGATCAAACATGCATGCACCGAAGCATTCCGGCCACATGCGATTGCCTAAAAAATTTCTAAATGGAAATTATTGGTGAACAATTCACGTGCTCGTTTATTCGATATAAAGCGATTCCGTTAATTCATTAACTAATTGAAATAATTGCACTACCAGTTAATTAAGAGAAACAATGATTTATTGATTGATATTATCCAGCGGTGAATGCAGGTCGGACTTTTTTTATGCATCATCGCCTGATATCCGGTCTGACGGTGGGGTGATTTGACGGGTGCGAACGCGCACTTCGGTGCCGGCTTGCACGGTGCGAATCATGTGTGTCAGGTTCCGTGTGTGTTAGGATGGCAAGATTCTTTCCGCGGCGCTGACCAGCCGCACTCTAACGCACCGAAGGCGAAGAATTGTCATCCCGCGATACTGCCCGTCCCACTGAAAGCAGCCTTCTGGCGCGCCGCGATCCCCGTTCCGGGTGCCGTGTTTCGGTCATCGTCCCAACGCGCAACCGGCATGCCCTGCTCGAACGAATGCTCATGCGCATGCGCGGCCAGACGTTCGGCGATTTCGAGGTGATCGTGGTCGACGACGGTTCCGACGCTGCGAGCCGCCAGGCCTGTGCCGACAGCGTCGCACGCCTGGATGGCCGCTTCCGGGTCATCGAACTGGGCACCGCTGGCGGGCCCGGCTATGGTCCGTCGATTGCGCGCAATACCGGCATCGATGCGGCGACGGGCGACATCATCACCTTCTGCGACGACGACGACCTGTGGACGGGCGACACCCACCTGGCCGCCATGGTCGACGTGTTCGACAGCCAGCCAGAAGTCGACCTGTATATCGCCAACCAGACCGCCGTCTCGCACCTTGGCACCACCGAGCGCGCTGATTGGTTGCCGGCCCTGGTCGGGATGGTCGCCGGCCGCCCGCGCACGCATGCGCACGGCTACCGGATCGCACTCGATGAACTGGTACGTGCCGGTGGCTTTGCGCAACTGAATATCCTGGCGCTGCGCCGTACGACGGCGCAGGCGATCGGCGGCTTCTGGACCCGTACGTCATATGAAGAAGACCGCGATTTCTTCTGGCGCGCAGCCGATGCGGCGCGCGCCGTGTTCTTCAATCCCGACGTGATCGCGCAGCACAACGTGCCCGATCCGGCGCGTCAGAACAATCTCTCGCGCCGATTTTCCGAGGCCGAACGCTGGCTGCTCTCGGCGCTCGTGTCGCAGCACATCGCGATGAAGGTCGACAGCACGGTCATCCGCGCGCTGTGCCTGTCGTACGAGGGCGATATCCTGCGCCGGCTGTCGCGCTACTGGTCGGGCGAAGGCAAGCATGCACTGGGCTGGCAATACGCCCGCCGTGCGCTGGCCGCGCGCATGTCCCTCAAATGGGCGTTGTATACAGCAGCACTTGGCTGCCGTCAGTTGTTGCGCAAGGGCCAGGCATGAGCACCAAGAACAAGGTCCTCGTCATCGGCGACGACACACGCAGCTTCCTGTCGACCGTGCGTTCGCTCGGGCGCCAGGGACTCGAAGTGCACGTGGCGCCGTTCGACTTCCGGGCCCCGGCGCTGGCGTCGCGCTACATCCACGCGACCCATTTCCTGCCGTACTACCTCGATGGTGGCCAGGCCTGGCTGGACGCCGTGCTGGCGCTGCTGCGCGAGCACGACTTTTCACTGGTCGTGCCGTGCGACGAACGCGGGCTGTTGCCGCTGTGCCTGCATCGCGACGCGCTGGGCGCCTTCTGCCCACTGGCGATTCCTTCGGCCGAGGCACTCGACATCTACTTCGACAAGGTGCGCACGCGTGACCTGGCCCAGTCGGTGGATGTGCCCGTCGCGCCCGGCCGCCTGCTCGCCGCCGACGACACGGCCGACGGCATTGCCGCTGAATTCGGCTTGCCGGTCGTGATCAAGGAACCGATGTCGTACGCGATGCCGGAGCTGTATGTGCGCACCAGCACCCGGATCATCGGTGAGCGCGCCGAACTGGCCGCATGGCTGGCGCGCCACGACCACGGGGCCGGCCCGATCCTGCTGGAACAGATGTTCCCCGGCTTCGGCCTGGGCGTGTCGGTGCTGTGCCACGACGGCGCCGTGCTGCAGGCGTTCGAGCACCACCGGGCGCATGAAATGAACGGCAGCAGCTATTACCGCAAGAGCGCGCCACTCGACCCGCAACGCATGGCAGCGGTCGAACGCATGGTGCGCGCCAGCCGCTATACGGGCCTGGCGATGTTCGAATTCAAGGTCGATCCCGCCACGGACGGCTGGATCCTGATCGAGGTCAATGCGCGCCCCTGGGGCTCGCTGCCGCTGCCGGTGTCGATCGGCGTCGATTTCCCGTACCGCCTGTATCGCCTGCTGGCGCTGGGCGAGCCGACCACGCCGGTGGACTACCCGGCGGGGCGCTATTGCCGCAACCTGATCCTCGACATGTGGCAGGCGAGGGCGGGCGCCGCTCGCCTGGCACGCCGCCCGGTCCGCCTGACGCTGCATTGCCTGGCCTGGGGCTGGAGCTTCCACCGCCTGCTGATCGGCAGGGAGCACCAGGACACCCTGGTGCTCGATGATGCGGGGCCGGGCTGGCAAGAGCTGCGCGAACTCGTCAGTGGCCGCTTCAAGCGGCGCGCCACGGCGCAGCCGGGCCAATCCCTGTCGGCGCGCATGGCCAGCCTGTTTGCCGCCAACCCGGACCGGCCGCTGAAGGTGCTGTACGTCTGCCAGGGCAACATCAATCGCAGCAGCTATGCCCACCTCAAGTCAGGCCAGCTGTTTGGCGCCAGCGCACAGTTCGATTCGGCAGGCATGCTGCCCCGTAACCGGCGTGGCTCGCCCGCCGTGGCCATCGCGGCGGCAGCGCAGCGAGGCGTCGACATGTCGACGCACCGTTCGCGCCACGCCAGCCGCGCCATGCTCGAAGAAGCCGATCTGGTGATTGTCTTCGACCACATCAATCTCGAGAGCATCGCGGCCCGTTATCCCGACCTGGCGCACCGCGTCTTTCTGCTTGGTGAAGCCTGCACCGCCGCCGGCAGTGACTGCCAGATCCTCGACCCCGAAGGCAAGGACGCCCGCACGTTCAATGCGACCTACGGCCGCATCGACGAGTGCCTCGTGGCGCTCGCCCAGGCGGCGCCGGCGTCGGCCAACCCAGTACGAGACACCCGTCAATGCTAAGAAAAACCAGCCATCTGCCGGCGCGCCTTGGCGCCGGCGCCCGTCCTGTCCTGGTCGTCGTGATCGACACCGAGGAAGAATTCGACTGGACCAAACCGTTCGACCGCGCCAGCGTCGGCACGAGTTCGATCGCCGGCCAGCCCCTGATGCACGAGCGGGTCTACGACCGCCTGGGCATCGTGCCGACCTACGTGATCGACTGGCCGGTGGCGACCACGCCGGCTTCGGTAGCGGTGCTGCGCGGCCTGATGGAGGCGGGGCGCTGTGAAATCGGCACCCACCTGCATCCCTGGGTCTCGCCACCGCACGACGAAGAGGTCTCGACCTTCCATTCCTACGCCGGCAACCTGCCGCGTCAGCTCGAGTACGACAAGCTGCGCCAGCTGACCGACGCCATCACCCGCTCGTTCGGCCGCGCGCCGACGACGTTCAAGGCCGGGCGCTATGGCCTGGGCGCGCACACGGCCGAATCGATTGCCGATCTGGGTTACCAGATCGACGCCAGCGTCGTGCCCTACACGGCGTTTACCGACGATGGCGGCCCGGATTTCCGCGACTATGACGAACACCCGTACACGTTCGAAGCAGGCGGGCGCAGGCTGCTCGAGTTGCCCAACACGGCCGGTTATACGGGTTGGCTGCGCGCGCAGGGCCCGGCGCTGTACGAGCTGGCGCAGCAAGGCTGGGCGCGCAAGCTGCACATGGGCGGCATTCTGTCGCGCAGCGGCGCTCTCGAGCGCATCCGCCTGAGCCCGGAAGCGGCGAATGGCGCCGAACTGCGGCGCCTGAGCAGCGCGCTGCGCGGCGCCGGCTGCGAAGTGTTTTCGCTGACGTATCACAGCCCGTCGATGGTGCCCGGCCATACGCCGTATGTGCGCACCGACGCCGACCTGCAGCGCTTCATTGCGACCGTGCACGACTACTGCACGTGGTTCCGCGACGAACTGGGCGGCGAATTCATGAGCATCACAGGGCTGGCGGCGCGCCTGCAGTCCTGATCGCTATCGACTGCCTTGCACCCGCAGCAACGCGCTGCGGGTGCAGCATTTACACCACACTTCACCACACTTTTATCCTGTCACGACCGTGATGCCAGTGGCGGCAATCCGCTCCTGCATCGCGTTTCTGCAATGTATTGGCGGCATTAACAAGCACTGCCAATGTAACATTTGAATTTCCAGGCGACCGATTCCCATCGGATTATTCCGCCATTTTCCCTGACCACCAGAGCGACCAGTTTCCTTTTATCGAAGGAGGAACATTGTATCTTTTCGTCCGGCTATTTTTATCGGCCGGTTCCGCTTCGTCATTGTCCAGCAGACGCAAAGCGTGGTGTTAACGACGCCACGATGCGCGATGAATTAACTGGCACATTTTTAATAAAAAAGCAACCTGTAATGATTCTTGCCAATATTGTTTTCTTCTCAATATAATTACTACTTGGTTTCTTACCGGTTTTTTCTGATTGTCGCTTCGTTGCATTCCGGCTGGCCGATTCTGCGTTTGGCCGGGGCTGGTCGTTGCAGACCTGGTTCATGCGCTGGCTATCAGGCCCTTTCACATTCTCTTTGCAGAACAATGAAAAACACCCATCGTCTTCCCTATATCGATGCATGGCGATTTTTTGCGATTTTTCTCGTCATTCTTTCTCACGTCATCGAATATAGCCATCCGATCTATCATCAGGTGCTGCCAGGGCTGATCTGGCGTATTCATCCGATGGGCACGCTGGGTGTGCAGATCTTCTTTTGCATCAGCGGCTATGTCATCTGCAGGGGCATGGTGAAAGAAGTCAGCGTTCACGGCGCGGTCAGCATGCGCTATTTTTATCTGCGCCGCGTGCTGCGTATCGTGCCGCCGCTGATGTTGTATCTGCTGTTTCTCGCTGTGCTGGTCCAGACGGGCAGCATCGAGATGACCGCGCCCCAATTCGCCCAATCCGCGGCATTTCTTTGCAATATCAATTCGCTGGGAAATTGTGGCTGGTATGCAGGCCACACCTGGAGCCTGGCATTCGAAGAACAGTTTTATCTGGTGTTCCCGATGCTGTTCGTCGGTTTGGGCATGGCCCGGAAACGACGCACGATCCTGCCTGTCATCGGCGCGCTGCTTGCCATCGTTTTATCCGCGCAAGTGGCAGCGCAGCCCGAGCTGGCATTATATGTTTCGATTTTTTCTTTCATGCTGTGGGGCTGTGTGTATGCGCTGTATGAAAACAGCCTGGGTCCGCTGCTCAAGAAATTACCCTTTGCATTCTGGTGCGCTGGTATTGCGCTGCTGGTCGGCGTACACCTTGTCGCGCTGCCGGCCTGGTTGATGAATGTCGTTTATCCGCTCGTGGCACCCGTGATCATTTGCGGGGTGGTGTTCGGTACGCCGCTGGCACGGCCAGCCATTCGCAAGCTGTTCGGTAATGCCGTGCTCGCTTATCTGGGACAGATTTCGTACACCATTTATCTGTGGCAGCAAGTGGCGACGGCAAACCATGGATTCGCATCGCCACTGGTGGTATTCGGTTTGCTCGGGATCGTCATCCTGCTGGCCCACTTCTCTTACCAGTATCTCGAACTGCCGTTGATCCGGATGGGCCGGCGTCAGTCCGTCGAGCAGGACGTTGCCAGCCCGGCCACGGTACCCGTCGTGCCCGTTGTCATCCCGGTGGTGCCGGTCAGCCCCGACTGAGCCGGCAGCAAGCCCTCAAGCGGCGCTGTGCTGCGCCGGCTTGCGCATGGCATGCAGCCGCGCCAGACCGGGCCACCGGTAGCCGTTCAGGTGGTACATCGTGCGCACCTCGTCGGTCCAGCGCAGATGCCATTCCATGACGCGGCCATAAAACTCGATCCGCCCGAAGCGGTTGTCGTCGAACAGTTGGCGGCACGCTTCTTCGCGCATCAACAGCGCTGGCGACAACTGGCCCGCCAGCTGCTCGTCGTAGGCCGTCTTGAGCACCACGATGCAGTCGCCGCCTTCCACGCACAGGTCCATCGCCGCCAGCTGGTCGCCCAGCCAGTACCGGTAGACGCTGGCGGCGCCGCGCGCGGCAAACGCTTCGAGCATGGTGCGGTAAAAGTGACCCTGCGCGTTGGCGGCGTCGACGGCGGTGCCACCGGCTGCTTTCCAGCCGCTTCCCTCGAGCCGGCCATAGTCGGCCACGGCCTGCGCCATCTGGTCGGGCGCGCGGCAGATCTCCAGGCGCGGCGTGACGCCGTCCTGGCGCAGCCGGTTGCGCTGCTTTTTGAGATTGCTGCGCAGGTTCTTGCCGCGCGCCTCCCAGAACGCATCGAAGCCGCCGGCGCCGCGCAGCGTGATACGGGCGGTGCGGATATAGTCCGCCGTGCGCACGCAGGCGGCGTCCGCCGGGCGCGCCATGAGCATTGGATCGCACTGGGTCAGGCCGACGAGCAGCGCCGGTCCCGGCAGCCTTGCGAGCAATGGCCGCAGCAACGCAGCCGGCGGCTGATCATCACGCTGCAGCCACAGGCCGACCGGCGCCTGGGAGGGCTGGAAGGTGTGCCAGACGCCGACGCCGCCCGGGCTCAGGATCGTCATCGCGTTCGTGATGCCGGCCGTGTCATGCCACGCCAGCAGTTCGCGGCCATCGGCGAAGCTGGCCAGCAGCGCGGCGACAAAGTCGGCAGCCAATAATGGCGAGGCTGCGCCGGGGGCGTGCAGCGTCTCCCAGCGCGCCATCTGCGCGCTGAACTGGCTGGCCGGTACCACGGTCCAGCTCATGCCGCGACCTTCGCGCTTGCCTGCAGCGCCTGACGCACGGTGGCGATCATCCAGGCCAGTTCGGTGCTATGCAGGGCCTGGTGGCAGGGCAGGGCGATCATCCGCTGCCCGAGCTCGACGCTGGTGGCGCAGACGGTGGCGTTAACGCCCGGCCACAGCGTGGCGCCGAAGCGCACCATCGGCACGCCGGCCTGCGCCAGCCGTTCGGCCACTGCGTCGGCCTCGTCGACCAGCAGCGGAAACACCCACGGGCAGGCGCCGTCCGGCAAGGCCGCAAACAGCGGTCGGCAGCCTGGCGCGTCCTGCAGCGCCTCGTGCAAGGACAGGTAATGGCGGCGCCGTTGCGCCACGATGTGCGCATGGGACACCAGCCGCAGCGTCAGCCGCGAAAACCACGACGAGCGTTTGTCGACCCAGTGCGGATCGAAGCTGTAACTGCTGTCCGACGACGAGGGCGCCAGGCTGGACGTGGCGGCTGCGCCAGTTGCACCGGTTGCGCCGGACGGCGCGCGCGCGGCTTTTATCGCGTTCCAGAGCAGCGTCCTGGCGCGCAGCGGCAGGGCCAGGAGCATTCGCAGCGCGGGCAGGCGGCCATAGGAAAAGCTGGTTTCCAGGGCGGTCAGCGCGGCCTTGGCCTCGAAGCCAATGCCGGCCGACTGCAGATGCGTGTCCAGCGCGTGCCGCCGCGATACCAGGCAACCGCCTTCGTGGATCGGAAAGAACTTCATGCTGCTGCCGATGGCATAGTCGCCGCTGCTGCCGACCGCGACACCGTCACGCTCGCCGAAGAAGCAATGGGCGCAGTCTTCGAGCAGCCCGATGCCGCGCGCGTCGCACAGCGCGCGCAGCGGCGCCAGATCCTGCGGAATGCCGAAAAAATGCGTGACCATGATCGCCTTGATGGCCTTCGTGCCCGCGTGTTCGGCCAGCCTGGCCCGGATGTCGGCCAGGTCGGCGCAGGTGTCCGGCAGTACCCGGTAGAAAATGACCTCGGCGCCGCACCAGTGCACCGGCGGAATCATCGACGGGCTGTGATAGGCCGGCACCAGCACCAGGTCGCCGGCGCCGACGCCCAGGGCGCGCAGCGCCAGGCCGATGGCGATACGTCCACTGGTGACGAGCCGCGTCTGGGCGTTGTCGAGCAGCGACGGCAGCGCGCGGCCGGCGTCCGCTCCGTCACGAAATGCAGCGAGCGACAGCACGGGAACGGACGGGATCAGGCGGCGAACGGGAACGCTGGTGTGTATACTCGGCATCATCGAAATATACCATGGCACCCCCTGCGCCAAAGGGGCAGCGTTTCTCCAACGCATGGGCGTGAACTGGTAAGATGACGGGTGCCGCCAGCGGCGCCATGTCTCATCCATTCCCCAGCGGGCAAGGGCCCGGAGCGCGATGAATCACCTGATCCACGACAGCATCTTTGACAGCGCAGCACGCACCCCCGACGCCGAGGCCCTGGTCTACGGCGCGCAGCGCTGCACCTACGGCGCACTGGCCGGCCAGGTAACGGCCATGGCCGCTTTGTTGCTGGCGCGCGGCCTGCAGCCGGGCGAGCGCGTGGCCGTGTACATGGAAAAGCGGATCGAGAACGTGGCCGCGATGTTCGGCGCGTCCGCTGCCGGCTGCGTGTTCGTGCCCGTCAATCCACTGCTCAAGCCCGACCAGGTGGCCTACATCCTGGCCGATTGCAGCGTGCGCCTGCTGGTGACGACGCCCGAGCGCCTGGCGCAGCTGGCGCCCGTGCTGGCCGCATGCCCGGCTTTGCAGGCGGTGCTGGTGACCGAAGGCGCTTTGACCAGCACACCGGACTTGCCGGTGCTGGATTGGGCTGCATTGCAGGCGCCGCCGGACGCGCGCGTTCCGCATCGCCGCATCGACACCGACATGGCCGCCATCCTGTACACCTCGGGCAGCACTGGCGCGCCTAAAGGCGTCGTGCTGTCGCACCGGAACATGGTGGCCGGCGCCGCCAGCGTCGCCGACTACCTCGGCATGACGGCGGCGGATCGCCTGCTGGCAGTGCTGCCGCTCAGTTTCGACTATGGCCTGAGCCAGCTCACCACCGCCTTCCTGCGCGGCGCGTCGGTGGTGCTCATGAATTACCTGTTCCCCAAGGATATCGTTGCTGCCGTGCGCGAGCACCGCATCACCGGCCTGGCCGCCGTGCCGCCGCTGTGGATCGCGCTGGCGCGCCTGGCCTGGCCGGCCGACACGTCGCTGCGCTTCATCACCAATTCGGGCGGCGCGATGCCGGTCGTGACGGTCGAGGCCTTGCAGCAGGCGCTGCCGCACACGGCGATCTTCCTGATGTACGGCCTGACCGAGGCGTTTCGCTCGACGTATCTGCCACCCGCTGAAGTGGCGCGTCGGCCCGGCTCGATCGGGCGCGCGATCCCGAATGCCGAGGTACTCGTGGTGCGGCCCGACGGCACGCTGTGCGATGCCGACGAGCCGGGCGAGCTGGTGCACCGTGGCGCGCTGGTCGCGCTCGGTTACTGGAACGATGCGGCGCGCACCGCGCTGCGCTTTCGCCCGGCCCCCGGCCAGGACCCCGCATTGCCGCTACCTGAAATGGCGGTCTGGTCGGGCGACACCGTGCGCCGCGACGCCGACGGCTTTTTATACTTCGTTGGCCGCAGCGACGAGATGATCAAGGTCTCCGGTTACCGCATCAGCCCGACCGAGGTCGAGAGCGTGCTGCATGCCAGTGGCCTGGTCAGCGAAGTCGCGGTGTTCGGCGTCGACGACGCCACGCTGGGCCAGGCCATCGTCGCCGTGGCCGTGGCCGATCCCGGCCTGGTCGACCGCGCCGCCTTGCTGGCAGAATGCAAGCGCCGCCTGCCGGCGTACATGGTGCCGGCGCAGATCGTGCTGCGCACCGAGCCACTGCCGCGCAACCCGAACGGCAAGATCGACCGCAACCTGCTTCGCCATACCCTCCAGGCCGGCTAGCGCCGGCGCCAATTTCTTTGTATTGACCGCAAGCCCATGACCGGCACCAAGCCCCAGCACGCTCCCCAGATCTACTTCCCGGTCGTCGACGATGTCCTGCACGTCGGCGGCATTGCGCTGCCGCGCCTGGCGCAGCGCGTCGGCCGCACGCCGTTCTATGCGCTCGACCGCGCCCTGTGCAGCGCGCGCGTGGCCAGCCTGCGCGCGATCCTGCCGCCGCAGGTCGCGCTGCACTATTCGATCAAGGCCAATCCGATGCCGGCGCTGGTGCAGCATATGGCGGGCCTGGTCGACGGGCTGGATGTCGCCTCGGGCAGCGAACTGGCCATCGCACTCAACACCGGGATCGACCCGGCCCGCATCAGCTTTGCCGGCCCGGCCAAGCTCGAGGGCGAGCTGAGCCAGGCGATTGCCGCCGGCGCCTGCCTGAACATCGAGTCGCAGCATGAGCTCGACAATGCGGCGCGCATCGGCGATCTGCTGGGCATCGCGCCGCGCGTGGCGCTGCGCATCAATCCCGAATTCGAACTCAAGTCGTCCGGCATGCGCATGGGCGGGGGCGCCAAGCCGTTCGGCATCGACGCCGAGCAGGCGCCCGACGTACTGCGCCAGGCGGCAGCGCTGGGGGTCGATTTCGAAGGTTTCCACATCTACAGCGGTTCGCAGAGCCTGCGCCTGGACGCCATCATCGAGTCCCAGTCGCGCAGCATCGAACTGGCGATCCAGCTGGCTGGCGAGAGCCCGCTGGCGGTGCGCCAGCTGAATATCGGCGGCGGCCTGGGGATTCCGTACTTCCCGGGCGAACAGCGCCTGGATCCGGCGCCGATGGGCGCGCATCTGGCAGCGTGGTTGCCGCGCCTGGCCGAAGCGCTGCCGCAGGCGCGCCTGGCGCTGGAGATGGGCCGCTATCTGGTTGGTGAAGCGGGCGTGTACGTGGCGCGCGTGATCGACCGCAAGGTCTCGCGCGGCCAGGTATTTTTGGTGCTGGATGGTGGCATGCACCATCACCTGGCGGCATCAGGCAATCTGGGCCAGGTGATCCGCAAGAATTATCCGGTCGCGATCGGCAACCGCATGAATGCGCAGAACGATGCGCCGGACAGCGGCCCGGCATCGGCCACCGGCCCGCTGTGCACGCCGCTCGACATCCTGGCCGAGCGCATGGAACTGGCCCACGCCCGCGTTGGCGACCTGGTGGTGGTGTTCCAATCGGGTGCGTACGGCGCCAGCGCCAGCCCGGCCGGTTTTCTCGGCCATCCGGCGGCGCTGGAGGTGCTGGTCTGAGGCGAGTCTAAGGCCGACCTGAGACTGACCTGCGCCTCAGGTCCCGCTGCGCGGGCGCGCCACGGCCGCCCGCGCCGTTTTTTTCGCCGTGCGGCGCGCCAGATAGCGTTCGATGAACACAAGGCGCATCGGCGGCGCGTCGTCTTTCTGCGGCGCCCGGATCAGTACCTTGTCGAGGCACGCCAGGATCGCGATGATGTAGTAGATCAGGTCGTAATATGCCATCGTCAGGAATGCACCCGCAGCGAGATAGCCGATGATGCTGACCTGGCACATCCGTGCCAGCATCAGCGCCCAGGCGAGATCTTCCTTGCCGCGGCAATGGCGGATCACCCGCCCGCCACAGCGCCACGTCACCAGGAACATGGTCAGGAAAATCGCCAGGCCCATATAGCCCTGTTCACCCAGCACCTGGAAATAGATGCTGTGGGCATCGTAATAGCGCTCGGGATTCGGTGCGTACAGCATGAACATCTGTGGCGAGAACACGCCCGGGCCGCCGCCCAGCGCGAAGTGGTTGGCGATATTGGCTGCGAAATACCAGGAATTGATGCGGCCGGTCGCCGACGCATCTTCGTCGTAGGTCTGGATGGTGTTCATGCGGCCGGTCCACTCGGGCGGCATCAGCGCGAACACGATCGGCACGATCAGCACGAAGGCCAGGCCGGTCTTGAACTTGTGGCTCGATTTGAGCCACAGGAAGAAGCCCATGGCGAACGTGCCCAGCAGCGCGCCGCGCGAATACGAGCCGATCGCCGCCAGCATGGTCAGCGCCACCATGGCCATGGCGGCGCGCTTGACCCACTTGTTCTGCGCGCGGGTCGTCATGTAGACGAGCAGCGGCGTGATCGTCACCATCGACAGCGCCAGCGTATTGTTGTCGCTGATGAAGCTGTTCATCGGGCCGCGCAAGCCTTCGCCGCCGCCGCTGAAAATGACGAAGATGCCACTCTTGAAACCCCAGAAGCCCAGCGACAGCGCCACCACGAGCGCCAGCACCTTGACGTCGCGGGCCGTACGCACGGTCATGACGGTCACGAAGACCATCAGCATGGTCTTGGCGTAGCGGTCCCAGTAGTTCCACGCCTGGAACGGCAGTTGCGCGAAGATGGTCGTGATGGTGTACCAGGTGAAAAACAGCAGCATCACCACCACCGGCGCCGTCATCGGGATCTTCTTCTGCTCGCGCGAGATCAGGATCGCGGCCAGCGTCGCCAGGCACAGGTACATCGCAAACGGGAAATTTTGCGCCGAGCCGAAGGTCAGGCGGTGCGGGTTCATCAGGCTGACCACGGCATATGCCATGGCGCCCACGACGGGCCGCTTGAAGATGAATGGCATGATCCCCACGAAGGCGAGGAACAGGATAAGGTCACGCACGCTGGATCAACCTTTCGAACAGGGTGACGGCGCGGCGCGCATTGGCGCGCCACGTCAGCTGCTGCTCGTCGATGGCGTCGCGCGCGCCTTGCGCCACGCGGGCGCGCAGCAGCGGATCGTCGCACAGGCGCTTGACCGCGCCTGCCAGGCCGCCGGGCGCATCCGGGTCGAACAGCACGGCATTGTGGTCGGCGCGCAGGATCTCGCGGATATTCGGCTGGTCCGGGCCGACGATCGCCTTGCCCAGCGCCAGATATTCGAACAGCTTCAAGGGTGAAGCATACTTCACCACGGCCGGTTGCAGTGCAATGTCGAAGGCGGCCACGTAACGCGCCACGTCGTCGCGGCCGATGATGCCGGTGAACTGCACGCGGTGTCCGA
>Ga0308160_10003708_pt1 | contig 16940 bp, 18 predicted proteins | sample PhyFR1_FD_201036 | JGI IMG/M metagenome (GOLD analysis project Ga0308160, IMG submission 201036) | Phyllosphere microbial communities from UC Gill Tract Community Farm, Albany, California, United States - DLSLF.R1 | ecosystem: Host-associated > Plants > Phyllosphere > Unclassified | place: USA...
GCCCCCCCCCCCCCCGGTCGACGGCTTACTTCTCAGGTCCTCGCACTCTCTCCCGCCTGCCCCTTGCTGCTGCAGACGGACCCTCGACGAACCCTCCAATTGGAGTAGGACGAGACAGCGCACGACGGAGCGCGTGACCGCTCGGAGGATCCAGTACGTCGGTCTGTCGCCAGCTCCCGGCACCTCCTTCCGCGGCGGCGGCCGCCGTCGCGTCGACGAGGCGAGGCGACCAGCTCGAGGCACTGACGTCGTTCGTCCGTCCGACCCAACCGAAACCGCCACCCAGCTCACGACAGCACCAGCCTCAGCGGCTCTCTCTCTCTCTCTCTCCCGGATGTTCTCGCTCGGCCGGCTCGCCACCGGCCTCATCTCCTCGTCAGGCGAGACGGCGCCCGTGGACGCGCCGTCGGGCTCGGCCCGGAGCGAGGCAGACGGCGACGACGACCCGCCTTCCTCCTCCCGCTCCCGGCCATCCGCCGCATGCCCAGCCAGCCCGATACTGCGTCGGTCCAAGGAGCTTGGTTCCAGCAGCAGCAGCAGCAGCAGCAGCAACAGCAGCAGTAGTCCTGGCGGACCCTGCCTGGCTGCCGTCGGTGGCGGCTCGCTCGGCAACCTACCGCGCTCGCTCCCGCCGAGCGCCTCGGCCGTCGGTCTCAAGGGCCTGCCGCTCCAGCTGATCTCGACCGCGCTCTCGGTCGGGCCAACACTCCTGCCGCCGCATCTGGCCAACTTGATCTCGGCCCTCGCACTCTCGATGCGCGTCTCGCTCCGGGCGACCGCCTTCTTCGTCGAGGCGATCCTCGAGTCGTGCAAGTACGGCACCGCCGCCGGCCTCGGCCTCACCCGGCGCGCCCTGATCGCCGCCGTCTCAAGCGCCCGAACCGTCTACGCCGTTCGCGAGGGCATGGACTGGGCCGGCGACAAGCTCGGAAGCCTCAAGGGCAACGACGCTTTCCTCAGCGTACTCGACAGGGTCCGTCCCGAACCCGCTCGCGGCGGTCGGCGCCGGCCCGTTAAAGCTAATCCGAGCCGTCCGCCCAACGTGCTGCGCAGTATACGAACCTCGGCATCTACCTCATCACCCACACCTTTACCCTCGCCGAGCTCTTTGCGGTGCGCAGCCATCGCGTACCCGAACCCTTCTCTCATTGGACGCATTGCTGAACCAAAGGTTGCTGCTGGCAGATGTCTGGCTTCTACCTGACCTCGACCGCCGTCCAGACCGGCATCTCGGCCGCCCAAGAGTCGGTCTCCCTCTTTGACGGCATCTTTGGCTCCAACGAGAGTTCGCGGGCGCTGTGTCAGTCCCCCTGTGCCCCTCACAGCTCGGACTTCTAGTTGTGCGAACCCGTATCTGACCCGCTCGTCGTCGTTGACCTGCGCCTTATGCAGCGAGCATCATCACGCTCATCCGGACCGAGGTCATGCACGACAAGCGGCTCGCCGAGCGCAAGATGGGCACGGTCCGGAGCCTGACGGCGCTCACCAAGGCTCTGACGGCCTTCGCCTGCCTCCAGGTTGCGACGCGCAAGCGCTTCTCGAATGCCAAGCAGCCGAAAGTGTGCGTCCTCTACGAACGGTCCTGGCCGGCTGGCCTGACGCTGACCGTCTCCATCTCCTCGCAACGTAGCCTCTTCGACTGCACGGTCGTCGGCCAGCTCAACGAAGACTCGAGCGGCCGGATCGACGTCGACAACCAGCCATCATCGGCGTCGACTGGGCCGTCCTCCGATGGGCCGACCAGCCACCCGGCTTGGGACGGCGGCCCGCGATCGCCGTCGTACGCGCGCGACGACTCGGGCTACCTGCTAACCGACGTTCGGTCGGCGTTGCAGCACCAGCAGCACCAACAGCAGCACTCGCCGTCGGCGGACGACGCGGGAGAGGCCGACGTGGGACTTGACGCGCGCTCGCTGGGCTCGGATGACGACGAGGCTCTCGTCCGGCAGCTCGAACATCTCGTTGGAGAGGACCCGGAGGAGTTTGTCGAGGAGAGCGAGGGCGGCCGCTTCCAACAGCGCTGGCGCGAGGGCGAGCAGGAGGACTACTACGAGATCACGGAGCAGGTGACGGAGCAAGTGACCGAGACGCAGACGGTCGAGCACTACGAGGCGGCCGACTTCCATCGACTTCGGCAGCCCGATGGCTCCCGGCTCAAGGCCCCGCCGGCGGCGCCAGCCTTGGCCGAGGACGACGAGTGGATCGAGGTCGAGAACGGCTTGGTCCCGGCTCCGTCGGACGGAGACGACGACGATAGCAAGGACCGGTCGGCGACGACGCGCGTCCGACTCGTCGCAATCCCTTCATCGCCAAATGGCCACGGCTCTGCCTTTGCTCCGACGAGAACGACGACGACCGTCGCCAGCCGGGCGTACGACGAGGCGCTCGACAACCCGCAGGAATCCTCGGCCCGGGTCCAGGTCATCCTCAAGACGATCACGCGTCGGCTGCTGCAGAAGAAGCGGACGGTCAAGCGGGTGCGCGGCCACTCGCCCGGCTCTCCGCCGCTCGTCCCGCGTAACACCCTCCGGCACGGCGGCCGGTCCGAAGCGGTTGCCAGCCTGATGGACGTCGACTGGCAGGCCACCCGCCTGCCAGAGGACTCTGCGTCGACCGAGGAGCTGAAGGAAGTCGAGGACCTCGTCGGTAGCTCGGCGAGCGAGAGCGCGGCGGCCGTCACGCCTTCTGCGATTTTTGGTCCGACGGGCGAGCAGCTGTACCCGGATCTGGCTGCCGAAGAGCCGATGGGATTAGCCAGCCTGTCGTCGTCGTCCGTGCCGCCGTCGCCGATATCCCAACCGTCGCTGGCGCTCTCGCCCGCGGTGACGCCGCGCAAGGCCAAGCGCCAGCTCTCGTCCAGCTCGACGTCGTCGTCATCGGCACCGACGCCATCGATCGGCGCCCTCTCCCGCGCTCTCGTCCGTGCAAAGGCCGGCTTCCAGCCTCGGGCGGTTCCTCGGGCAGAAGCGTACGCCTCTGAGGGTGCGGCAGGCTTGTCGCTCTGTCTGCACCGACGCTCCTCACGTGGCTCGCTGACTTTGCGCGGCTTTTCAGCAGATCTGCCGACGATCGATGTCGCCATGCCGCGCCGGTCACCTTCCCGCGAGCCTGGCCATCCGTCGGCAAGGCTGGCCACGGGCAACGGCCCAAAGCAGCCGTCGCTGCCGTTCCCTCCGAAGGCGTCCTCGAAGCATCACGCACGACCTCCGCCGGTCGCCTCGTCGTCCACCTCTGCATCCGCCCGCCGGCACCGGCACGAGTCGGTCACCTCGACGCGCACGACCGAGAGCCATTCGCAGTACCACTCGAGCGCTAAGGCGCCGCCGTCGGACGAAGCCTCGCCCGCGGCGCTCTTCCCTGCCGACCATCTCGTCAAGAACATCCACAAGTTCTGCCGCTTCAGCTCGGCCGCCTACGGCCAAAACTTCCTTCGTGTCCTCGGCCTAGGCTCGACCGACTTCATGTTTCCCTCCGGCGGGCGTTACCACCCCAACACGTGGGCCTTTGCGCAGCACACCAACCTGCCGATCGAGTGCATGCTCCTTTCGTCCTACGTCGACCCCGGGCCGGCCCTCTCGAACGAGAAGCTCAATCCGCTCGTCCACTACATCGCCGTCGATCATGCCGCCAAGGCCGTCGTCCTGTGAGTGGCCGTGTCCGAGGCGTTCTTTAGGCATGTGCTGACCCCTCTCGTTGCACCGCCTTCGCTCAGCACCTGCCGCGGCACTCTGTGCGTCCTTTCCGGCCCATCGTGTCGACTTCGACTCGGCCTTTTGAGCTGATCAGCCCACCGTGCCTCCTTGCAGCGGCCTGTCTGACGTCCTCGTCGACCTCTGCTGCGAGTACGAGGAGCTCGAGGTCGAGGGCGGCGACCCCGGCCAGACCTACCTCGCGCACTCAGGCATGCTCTTCGTGCGTTCACGCTCACGCGGGCCAACTCACAACCTTACTTGGGCTCCTGCTGACAGCTACCGACAACCTTTGCAGTCCGCCCGCAAGCTCATGAACAGCTCGAGCACCATCCACGAGACGTGCGTCTGTCGCCCTTTGTTCCCCTGCTGTCAGTCCCTGACTCCTCTGCCCCTCTCTCAGCATTCGCAAAGCGCTCGAGGATTGGCCGACGTATGGTCTCGTCCTCACGGGTCACAGCCTTGGCGGAGGCGCCGCTGCCCTCCTCTCGATCCTCTGGAGCTGCCCGACAACCTACTTTGACGAGCACGCCGCATCGCTCCCGGGTATTCAGCAATCGACAGTCGGCCAGCGGACGCCCTTCGTCACAAACTTCTCGTCTGGCCTGCCTGCCGGTCGACCGATCCACTGCTACACCTACGGCTGCCCCTCGGTCGCCTCGGTCGACCTGGCGAGCCACACCAAGGGCCTCATCAGCTCGGTCGTCCAGAACAACGACATCGTGCCGACGCTCAGCCTCGGCGTCCTGCGTGACTTCAAGAATATCGCCGTGACGCTCAGCGACGAGAGCAGCGTCACCGAGGAGATTGTCGGTACGTCGTTGTCCTGCTCTCCTCCCAGTCTCTGCCCAACCGCTGACATCGGCGCTCCCGCGCTCAACAGGCCGTGTCGTCGGTCTTCATCAGCGCCGGCTGCGCATCAAGTACGGCCCAGCCCTGCTCCAGCCGGCGCCGGCTGGCGAGCCGGACGGGCCGCTGCCCGAGGTCCACCTCAACGCTGAAGAGCTCCAGCGGGGTCACTCGCGCAACTATGCGCGAGACCGGCACTACCGCGACCCGGCGCGCGAGACGTCTCCGGAGATCGACGTGCCGAGTGAGCAGCAGCAGCTCGACGACTGGGTACGTTGCTCAGACTGGCCGACAAGACTCCCGACTTGGCAGCGCTCAGAGTCTGACCCCAACGTTCCCTTCTTCGCCGATCGCAGCTCTTCTCGCTCTACAAGACGCTCCGCGCCGACATGGACTCCGAGAAGCTCTACCCGCCGGGGACCGTGTACAACATGGTGCGCAGGCTGAGAGGCTCGACTTCGCGTCGATCAGCCCTGACCCTCGAGTTCCCAAATGTTGCAGGAGCACTGGGAGGTCTATCTCATCGGCCCGCCCGACGGGTCGCCCAATGGCTCGCCCCGGCCGGACGGCGGCCGGAAGACCTCACAGAAGGAGGCGCACCGCGTCGTCCTCCGCGCCGTCGACGACGTGCCCCGCCGCTTTGGCGAGCTCACCTTCTCCAAGTCGATGCTCAACGACCACCTGGTGCGTCCTGCCATCCCTGTACCGTGCGAGGTCCACGACGCTGATAACGGTCGTCGCGTCTCGCTCCTATAGCCGACCAACTATGAGAAGAGCACCGCACTCCTCTACCAGGGCCTCTTTGGCCCTTGACTCCGGCCTATCGCTTGCCGACATCCTCCCTTGCATAGCCGCCTCCCCTCCGGCGCCCATCTCATCGCTCCAAGCTAGAACTCTCTCGTCGCCCCTCCAATCCACGGTCCGTTTCGATCCCCCTGCCCAACACATGTAGGCCTCGCCCCCGTCGCCCTGCCGACCACTGTTCTGCTCTCTGCTGTCCCCCCCCCCCTGGTCCCTCGTACGGCGCCGCCCACTCGGGCGCCCCTCGCTCCCCTCTCCTCGCCGGCTTCCTCACGTCTCTGTTGTCGCCTCGCGCTGCCGCCTCCTTCCCTAACCTACCGCCCGACCGCACACGACGTCCTTTTCTGACCCATCCTTGTAGCCTCTTATGTCCCCCGATCCCCTCCGCCGTCTTCTCTCTCGATCCCCTCCCTGACGATCCTCATGACGCGAGCCGCCGACGCCAGCTTCGCTTGATCTCGAGCAGGTGGGGCATGCCAGATGAAGCGACGAAAGGCGAGCCATCGAGAGGTCGGCCTTCCGACTCACGCCGTCTGGATTGACCTCGGCCGCTGGCTTGGGAGGTCAAGCCTCTACAGCGGCAGCCCAAACCCTCGCTCCCAGCGACTGTGGCGCCAGACGGAGCTGCTGAAGCAACGAGCGAAGGCGTGAGGAGGGACGAACGGGCTGAGCGGATGCGACGAGCAGTCGAGAGGTTGACTGGAAAAGGCGGACCAGGTCGGGCGGGCTCGAGCTTCCGGGGCGGGGCTGCCGGCCGCGCTCGCGAGTTCCCGCAGGGCACGAGAAGCTTGATGGAGGACCGTCAAGTTGCTGCGATTGTAGGCCGAAAGGAGGCAGGCGCGAGAGAGAGAAAGTCCAACCCGGAGGCCGACACACCTTCAATGAAGACCTGTCGGCTCGCGCGGTAGCAGGAGATGGGAAGGAAGGGAAGAGGGATCTACGCTCCTTGGTGGTGCCCGACTCCCACACCCCAGGGGGCGATGAGAGGACGCTATGAAATAAGGAGCCCATCCGCCGTCGGCCAGGCGCACCGTCCGAAGTCGACACCCCCGTGAGAGGGCGGTCTCCAGACAGGCAACCCGGCGTCGGGTGAGGAAGGTGGTCGTCTAGGTTCTCCGCCGCCGGAAGCCACTCGACAGGAAATAGACACCTATAGGGTTTAGGAGGTGCTTCGCTGGTGTCGACGTTGAACTCCCCGTTAGGGGAGATTGGTCCATGGTGGAGAAGCAGGAGGAGCCGGCGCAGGCGGCGAGTTGGTTTTGAGGGCGGGCGAGCGGGCGGCGGCGGCGCGCGGGAAAGCGGTGGCTCAGGCCCAGCCACCGCCCGCGCCTGCGAGTGCACGCACGGACGACCCGGACGCTCGTAGCGAAGAGCGCGAGAGGACGCTTGCAAAGGAGGGGGGGGGGGGGAGGAGGAGAAGAACAGGTCATGCGTCCCAGGTCGTCAAGAAGCTCGTGTCCATCCCGCCTGCTCCAACCCCCATCACGACGGCAGGTCGCCGTTCAGCGTGATCCGACTCCGCCGCCTCGTCATCGGCCCGCCCTGAGGGTCCGGCGTCGTCGACCCGCGACTCGAGTCGTCGGCCGTGCTAGACTTTTTGCGCTTGAGCGAGCCGCGAGCCGGAGTCGCTTTGGACGGGTCGGCTTGGCCGGGCCCGGCTTTTGAGACCGTCGCGGGCGCATGCCCGGCCTCGCGCTCGAACGCGTCCGCATCGTGCTGCGGGTGGTGCTCGCCGGCGTAGCCTCGCGGACCGGCCGACGGCAGAGGCGAGGTCTGGCCGCCTTGGGGATGTGGCACGGGCGCAAGCGACTGAGCTGCACTCGAGCCTCCGCTACCGCCTGCGCTGCCGCCGACTGCCGAGGCAGTCCGACTCCGGTAGCGGTCGGCAAAGCGATGCAGGCCGTCTGTCGATGCGTCGATGGGTGAGAGTCCTGTCAGCATCCAGAAAGACACGGTCCGGAATGTGGAGGCAAGGGCACGCACCTCTGGGCGCGACGCCCTGCGTTTGACAGAAGGCCATCAGCGGGCCCATCTGGCCGACCGTCTGAGCGATCTGTGATCGTGCAAGAGAGTGCAAGGCTAGGTCAGTCGATGCGGACTGTCTGAGCGCAATGGAGAGACGCACCTCGAGGCAGCGCAGCGCGCCATCCGAGATGCCGTAGGCGTTGATGACTTGGTCCGGCATCGTCACCGTCTCGCCGATGACCTCGAGCGGCGGTGGCGGTTTCACAGGCTTGCCGGCCGTCGTCGACGTCGAGTCGTGCTCGGCTCGTGAGCTGCCCTCACCGGCATCAGCAGCGGCGACGAGGCCGGACCCCTCGAGGCCCGTTCCCGACTTGGCTCCTGCTCCGGTCGGCCCGGTCCCGCTCTCGGCGTCCTCGACAAGGGCGACGCCGTCCTCGTCGACCTCGGAGATGGCCGACTCTCGGCCCTTGCCCTTGTCGGCCGCCTTGGTTGTGGGCAGGGCAGAGGCCGTCGAGCTCGGCGTCATGCCGGGCGTCGGAGCCTGACCGGCCGGCGTCGAGGCCGTTTTTGCGCCCCCACTACCGCTGCCCCCGCCGGCTCCGTCGCCGCTGTTGCCCTGCGATGAGCCTGAGCTACCCTCGGCGGTCTCGGCGATGCGGTAGATCGGTTGCCGCTTGACCGACGCTCGGGAAATAAACTCGACGAACGAGACGGTGTTGAACTCCATCCGGTCGATGAGGAGCGAGCCGCCGCCAGACGGCGGGCCGCCGCCCTCGGGAGCCTCGTTCGGCGTGAAGATCATGACGCACTTGAGTGCCCCGCGGAAGACGACCTGGGTGTCGTTCGTGTAGATGTTGGTCATCGACGCGCGCGAGACGTCGACCGTGATCGTCCGGTTGCCCTGCTGGGCCGAGTACGGTGCGCGCGATTCGCGAGGGTTCTCGAGGTTGAGCGCGATCGACCGAAGGCCGCATTGGTAGCTGGTGAGAAAGTAGCGCGGCAGGGAGGAGCACGAGAGCTCTGCAGAAAGGAAAGGCAAGGCGCATGTCAGGAGGTCTTCGCTCGTCTGCAGGATGGCTCTGGAGACCTAGGGACGGACCAAAGAAGCGCTTGCTGGCGTCCTCGGCCGACTTGAGGGCGTACATGAGCGAGCCGGTTTCGGTGTAGTACGTATGGACGTGGTTCTGCCAGTAGTTGAGGTCGCTCCTCTGCGAATCGGTCGATCGGTGAGGGGTTCAGCAAGCGAACAACGTGGTCACCAGGCCATCGAGTGACGCACCGTCTCGCCGTCTGCCAGGCCGGCAAAGAACTGCAGTAGCCTCAGGATGGCCGAGCCGTGCGGCGGCTCCGTTTTGGCTCTGAGGATAGGATCGGGCGGTCAGCACAGAGCCGGACGGCGATTCCGAGCACCTGGCCCAGGCCTCACAGCATCGGGGGTCCGATCGGTCGAGGCATCATCTGCGGCGGCGGGTGCATCCCACGTGAAGGGGCAGGCGACAAGGCCGACTGCAGAGGCGGCGCCTGCGGATGATGCGGGTGCTGGTGCTGTGGTGGCGGTAACGGCGACGCTTGCGACGGCTGGGCCGGTGGTCTCGGCTGGACGGGTGAGGTTGCGACCCTCAATCGGCCCTGGGGATCGTGCACCGAGAGGTTGCCGTTGACGACGCGGACCGGCGGGTCAGGCGCCCTCAGCGGCGACTGGGCCGCGTTGGGATGGATGAGCTGGGGCGTGCTCGACGGTGATGGTGCCGTCTGATACGTCTGCGGCGCGTACGAGCCAGGATGCGGGGGTGCGTGGCCGCCGTGCTGCGGGTCCTGGACCGGCCGCGAGGGTGGATGCGGCGAGGATGTCGTGATCGAAGGCGGTGCTGGCGGAGGCGGAGGTGGGTTATGCGGCGGGCCTTGCGACGGATGCGCCGGGTGCATGAACTGCGGGTAGTGCTGCGAAGCTGGACCGACGCCGGCCGGCACCGTCATATAACCAGGCTGCGAGGGCCCATAGGCGTGCATGCCCGGCGACGGCTGCTGCTGCTGCTGCTGCTGAGGCGGTACACCCGGGTGCATCATCCGACCTCCGGGCCCGACCATGCCCGGCCGACCCTGGCCGACCGGCCCAGGACCCGGCGGTCGAGCGTAGTACGTCCCCGGCGGTGGTCGCCCGCTTGCGACGAGCGCGTTGCCAGAGACGGGCGCGCCGGCCGACCTGAGCGAGGCCACCATGTACTGCTGTTGGGCCTCGCGTTCGGACGTCAGATGCGCGCCTGGACCGCCGGGATGAGGCGGCGGCGGTGCGCCAGGCGGGCGAGCCATGACCGGAGGACCGCCGGCGGCAACGGGCGACTGGTGGTAGCCTGGCGGCGGCGGGCCGTAGCCACGAACAGGATGACCGAGCGGCGGCCCCGGCTGCCGGGGCGTGTGCACGCCCGTGACGTAGGAAGGAGGGTAGTGTGGCGGCGGCTGGGCAGGGGGCGCTTGGCCGGGCGGCGGCGGCGCAGACGGATGCGGACGGTAGTGTGCCGGCTGCATGTGGGCGAGCGAGGCTGGCCGGGCCATCCAGCGAAGGGCGGGCGAGCGAAGAGGCGCAGACTGGCGGAGGCCGCCCTCAGACGCTGGGTAGAGCCGTACGAGCAGGTTCTGGACGACAGCGAGGGCCGAGGGCTCGTCAGTACTCGTCGGTCTGATGGTCAGGCGGCCCGGCGCCTCGCGTCGTTGCTCTAACCCCCGTCGCTTGGACGTGTGGCGTCTTGCCGGCGCGGCGCAGCTCGGACGAAGCATCGCGCGCGACCGAATGGGTTGCAAGCTCCTCGAGGGACGTCTGCGAGCGACGCGCAAGCTGCACGAAGGGCGGACTGGCGAGGGTGCGCCGAGAGTCGTCCTCCGGTCGTCGAGCACGTGTCCGTGGCCAACCCCTGACGAGCGCCACCTGCCCTGTCGTCAAGGATACCGACGCACAGTCGATCAGGCGACACGCACCTAGCCGGTCGGACACGAGCGAGATACGAGAGCCGGGCGGAGAATGTCGCCTGCGATGGCTCGGGCCGAGAAGGGGAGCGGAGGGGCGCGGCGGCCGCGACAAAGGCCCGACCTCCGGCGGTCCGGGCTGCGATCCAAGGATCCGTCCGAGACGAGAGGTAGCGCAAGTGCTACTGAAACAAGCTAGGAGGGCACGCAGGCCATGCGGCCTCGGAGAGGGGAGCTTGGGCGAGGTCGGGTCGGGTGGGTTCGTCGTCGTCCTCGTCTTCGGTTGCCTCGGCCCTAGCTTCGCCTGCGGGGTCGGATGCGGCAGGCGCGGCGCGCGGGCCCTGGGCGGCCTTCGGCGCGGGCAAGGGCGCCCGGCTGGCGGCCTCTTTTGGCTGCCCTTGCCTGCAGCCCTCCTCGACACCGGCATCCGACCCCCTCTCCCTCTCTCTCTCGCCCAGCTTGTGATCCAGCATGTGGGCTCTTTCGACATCCTTCCGGGCCTCGCGGACCGCTTCCGTTGCCGGTCCGTCCCACTAAACCCGATCCCTTGCTGGTGGCCGAGCTCTGAGCTTACCACCTTGCCCGCCCCGCCTTCCGACCTGTGCCTCCTTGCAGCCGTCCGCTCGGTCGCGTCGAGCCTCCCTCGGCAACAGCAGCTGGAAGGCCTCCCGATCCAGGAGCCCGTCATGAGCTCGACTCAGGCCTCGAACGAGACGCAGGCCGAGGTCGAGCGGGAGCCGGAGGCTCAGCAGGCGGGCGAGGTCGTCGCCAGCGGCGAAGACATGCTGGCCCAGGAGGCCGAGGCGAGCTCGTCCTCGTCGTCCGAGCCGTCGCGCCAGCGCCAACCGCGAGTGGTCAAGGGCGAGGGCAGCCTTTGGCAGAACAGGTGGCAGCGGGAGAAGACCAAGCGGCAAATCTGTGAGTCTGCAAGGCCCCGTGGTCGAACCCTCAGGCCAACGCCGAGGGAGCCTGACGACGCGGTCTACGGAGTCGGAGTTCTCAGAAACCGTTGCTGCTGGCGGGATCGCTGACCTGGATTGCTGTCCGTCTCCAGACGACTCGATGAAGGAGCAGGGCTCGTACCAGACCGATTCGACCTGTTCGTCCTAGCTCTCTTGATCGGCTACCCGATCTTTTGCGACCTGGTCAGCCGGTTAAGCTGACCCCCTTGTTTGCGTATCCTCAACCCCGCTCCCGCAGGGCAACCGACAGAGGCCGCCGCGAAGCCGCCCTCAGCGCACGATGTGACTGTGTCGCATCTGATGGCGGCCTCGGCCCACATCGGTCACAACCCCAACCTGACGCAAGCGGCCTACCACCCGTACCTCGCCGGCCGGCGGGGCGGGGTCGACATCATCAACCTCTCGCACACGCTGCCCTCACTCCGCAAGGCGTGCGGCGTCATCCGCGACATCAGCCGCGACGACGGCGTCATCGTCTTTATGGGCCGCCGGCACCTGACCAAGGGCCCCGTCTGGAAGGCGGTCGGCCGCATGCCCGGCGTCGGCCACGCCGTCACCGAGCGCTGGCGGCCCGGATCGCTCACGAACGCGGCCTCGGTGTGAGTGCTCTGCGTAGACGTGCAAGGAGGCGCACGCAGATCGACTGACCCTCTACGCACGGCGGATCGCAGCTTCGGCTCGGAGTACGTCCTCAACGGGAGCTACCTGCCGGATCTCGTCGTCGTCGCCGACCCGCGCGGCATGATCAACGTCATCAACGAGTGCAACCTGAAGAACGTCCCGACGATGGGTGCGCCACCAGCCCAACGACTGACCCCGCTGCCGACGTCAGCTGACCTCGAGATATCGTCCCCCCCTCGCCAGGCATCGTCGACTCTGACGTCGACCCGCGGATCGTGACGTTCCCGATCTATGCCAACTGCGAGTCGAGCCGCTCGCTCGAGCTCATCTTTGGCGCCCTCGGCCGGGCCGGCGAGGAGGGCATCGCCGCCCGGGGCGGTCTCCAGCCGGGCAGCAACCTCCGCGTCCCCGCCGGCGGCTACCAGGCCAAAATCGACAACAAGCGCGACCCGGACGTCGTCGCGTACAGCGACGAGCAGGACCCGCTCTGGCGCGACATGCGCAAGCTCCGCGACGCCGAGATTCGCGGTGGCGACCGGCCAGAGACCGAGCGCCGGCGGGCATCGGGCAACGTCGGCGGCCAGCGCCGCAACTGAGCGCATGCGGTCGACGGAAGAGAAAGGAGGGAGAGGTGGATGCCATGGTCCTCGTCTCCTTACAGCGCGGCAGGGTCGCGTCGAAGCGAACTCTCGGGCTGAGCAGCAGCCTTGTATCATCCGTCTGACTGACCTCGTCCCGCGCTGTGCGTCCGGTCTTCGTCGACCATCGCGGTCCTTGCCCACGGGGCGACGGCGGCAGACGGCCGCTCAGCTGCAGTGCTGCTGCTCGCCCGGCGATTCAGAGGCGCTCGGCCAACGCCGGCGCAACATCGCGCCGGTCCGTCCCTTTTCAGCCCTGCCCATCGTTCCCTTCTCCACCACCACCAACATCCGCTCGCCTATCGCGCGCTCTCGTTTCCTTGAGATGCAGTCGTCTCTCCGTCAGGCCAGGTTAGCGCTCCCCAGGCGACTCCGGCCGTACTCGACCTCTGCCGGCGCCGCCGGTCGCGCGGGGCCGAGCGCCCGATCGGCTTGGACCGTCGGCTCGTTCGCCGTCGCCCTCCCCCTCGTGCGTCTGTTCCTGTGGCTTAGATAGACCTTAGGATGATGGGGGCTGATGGCGTGTGTATCACTTGCCGCTCGACAGGCTTACTGGGCGTCGAGACCGACGCTCAAGCTCGACGAGGCCGCAGGCGGCAAGCACACGGCTGGCCCACCGGCAGGCGGCGCGCACCCAATCAAGGCGCGCCCGGATGCGTCGTCCTCTAGCGGAGGCGAGCTTCAGCTTCTGTCCAGGGACGAGATCAAGGCCAGGGGCAGCGACGAGCCGACATGGGTCATTATCAACGACGAGGTCTGGGACGTATCGGTACGTCTGCGTGCTCGGGGGGCGGCGGCTCCCTTGCTGCCCCTCTTCTGCTGGGCTGCGGCGGCGCTGTCCCCGATGCGCTCAGAGCGCTGACCTCACCGCCCGCGACGACCGCCAGGAGTTCCTTGAGCGGCATCCCGGCGGGCCCGAGATTATCCTTGCCAACGCCGGCAAGGACGTCACCCGACTCTTCAAGCCAATTCATCCGCCGGGCACGCTTCAGGAGCAGGAGGGCCAGCCGGCTGGGATCACCAAGGTCGGCCGCGTGCCGGCTCTCGAGGCCGGCGAGGCTGAGCTCAGCGACGAGGACCGGCGGATTGAGGAGGCCCGAGCCAACATGCCCCACATTGACGAAATGGTCAACCTCGACGACTTTGAGAAGGTCTGCCGCGACATTCTCGCCAAAAAGGCCTGGGCGTGTGAGTTCTCTGCGCGCGCGCGCGCGCGCTGTGTGTCACTCGGATCGCCTGTCGCTGAAGGGCATCATCTTTCGCAGATTACTCGTCCGGCTCGGACGACGAGAAGAGTGAGTTTTGCTCGCGAGTTCTAGACAGCGGCATGATCTGACCTGACCGCCTGCGCTTCGGCCGACTCTTCTCGCAGCGCTCGACACCAACCGGTCATCCTTCGATCGGATCCTGTTCAAGCCGCGCGTCCTGCGTAAGGTCGCCAAGGTCGACACGCAGACGACGATCCTCGGCCATGCGACGTCACTCCCCGTCTATGTCTCGCCCGCGGCACTCGCCCGGCTCGGCCACGAGGACGGAGAGATGAACATCGTCAAGGGCGCCGGCGAGACCGACATCATCTACTGCATTTCGAGCAATGCCTCGTGCTCGCTCGACGAGCTCGCCGCCGTCCGCAAGCCCGGCCAGCCCCTCTTCTGGCAGTACTACGTCAACTCGAACCGCGAGCTCGCCTCCGGCGCGCTCCAGGCCGCGCTCGACCACAAGATGGACTCGATCTGGGTGACGGTCGACGCGCCCGTCGGTGGCCGGCGCGAGGCCGACCTCCGGGTCTCGCTCGAGGAGAACCCGCCGGTCGCCGGCAGCAAGCAGGTCAAGGGTGGCTCGACCTCGGAAAAGATGTTTTCGTTCGTCGACCCTGACCTTTGCTGGGACGACCTGGCTTGGATCAAGCGCCAGGCCGGCGAGCGCCGCTCGCTTGTCATCAAGGGTGTCGGCTCGGTCGAGGATGCCGTCCTCGCGATCGAGGCCGGCTGCGATGGCGTCGTCCTCTCCAATCACGGCGGTCGGCAGCTCTCGGGGTGCGTCGGCAACCGCTGTTCTCCCTTCATCCTGTCGTCGCTGATCGAGACTGCCCACCCATGGCATCCCCCAGCGGCGTCCCTCCCATCCGTGTGCTCGAAGAGCTGCGCCGCAAGCACGGCGACCTGCTCGACTCGTCCAAGGCGCAGATCTTTGTCGACGGTACGTCTTGGGCTTGCGACTTACACCCTCCTCCGTTTGCGACACGTCGCGCGGTTCGCTCACGCCCGGCTTTCCCATCTGGGTACTCTCAGGCGGCATTCGCCGAGGGACCGACGTCCTCAAGGCGCTTTGCCTGGGTGCGACGGCCGTCGGTCTGGGCCGGACGTTCCTGTTCGCCCAGTCGGCCTACGGGACCGACGGTGTGGTCAAAGCGGTCGACCTCCTCCGAGCCGAGGTCGAGCTCGGCATGCGCCTGCTCGGCGTCACCCGGATTGAGGACCTCGGACCGCAGTATGTCGAGGTCCTGCCGATGTGATGCGGAACGAGCGAGGGAGAATCTCGTGTACGAGCGGGATGGACGGGGCTGTAAAGAGCTGGATACTGTATGCTTAGAGTGGCTTTCCGCAATGATCTGGCGAGCAACGGCAAGCAGACCGGGCATCAAGATACAAAAGGGCGCGGGGCAGACGGCTGACGAGAGACACAACACTGGGCACAGCTTCCTCACTTTGCTCCTCTCCAGCTCCTCCAGGCACGGGGTCGGGGCGCGTGACACTCAGTTGCGCTTGACCTTGCGGCCCGAGCCGACGACCTTGGGCTGGGTCCGGCCGAGGTAGATGACTGCGACGAGAAGCGCAAGGCCGATGAAGAGCTTGTTGTGCCCTGCGAACGTGCGCGGGTTGTAGCAGTCTCGGTCAGCCCAATGGCGGTCTTGGAGGTAAGGATTGGGGAGCAGCCGGTGGACGCACAGACAAACTCGAGCAGGCCGACGATGGAGTTGAAGATGCCTTCGATGGCCGTCTCGGAGACGTTGAACGTCGTGCGGAGGATGCCTGCGAAGGAAACCCAGCGGCGTCAGGGCTTGGTGCAGGGGCACGCAGCAGGAAGGCTCGGCCAACACCGAAGCGGGGAGGGAGACCCACCGGCAACGACCGTCCAGACGCTCTTGAGGCCGAACGAGATAATGTGGTAGATGGTGTCGAGCACAGCGTAGAGCGCGCTGAAGGCGGCCCTGCAGAGGAAGGCAAGTGGATGACAGGGTCAGTCGTGGTCGAAGCGAGGCCCCCCTTCGCTGTCAACTCGGGACGCACTCGACGATGTTGACGACGGCGTCGGAGATGGCGGAGACCTGCAGGGCGCGGCTTCATGGTCAGTCGGACTCTTCCCGCCGCTCGACAGGCATGATGGCTGGACGTACGGGCGACATGGTTTCGGAGATGGATGGGTGTCAAGGGAAGGGAGAGCGGGTGGGGGTTGAGGGAGAAGTCGCTGTCGCTGCAAGCTGCTGCTGCTGGCGACCGGGTCTTACCCCCGCGTCTCCTCGATGACGCGGGGCCGCCCGTGGCTGGAGCGGAGGCTGGCAATGAAGCTGGCGCGATGCCGCCCTGCTCGAGCCTGGCACTTGACTCTTAGCTGAGCGGCCCGGGCGCGTCGGCGCAAGATGGTCGCCGGCCTCGACGACCTCATCCTCTCGCCCTCCTGACTCCAACGCAGCCTCTCTCTGTCTTCCAGCATGACCTCGCCCGCCGCTGCTGCCGCCGCCGCCTCGTCGGTGCCGTACGCGAGCTCGATCACCCACGGCCCGCCTCTGTATCCGCCACCGGCAGACATCCCCGGCCTGCCGACGCTGGCTGAGCTCCGGGCAGTCGACGTCCTGTTCGACTGGCCGACGCTCAAGCGCTTCATTCGCGAAGGGTGTGGCCGTCTCGAGGGGTGATGATCAGAACCAAGGGACGTTGAACTGAGATGCCTCTCCTTCTGCTGTGTTGTCCGGCTGGCAGCGACCTCGGCAAGCTGAAACGACACCCGGATCTTCAGCGGCGTTACGATCTTTGGACCGAGCAGGTCAAGCACCAGTTCGGCGGCGGTTCGACCGGTGCGCCTTCTTCTTGCTTGTAGCGCTCGATCGTGGGTATTGACGTGTTCCTGACCCGCCTTCGTAGAGCGCTACATCCTCACGAAGCGACTGCACTTTCCGAAGCCGATGGCGGTCGATACGCCGCCCGCAGCAGCACCTGTGGCAGGATCGTCGAAAGACGATGCCCCTGCAGCCGAAGCAGATGAGCGTCGGTTCGACAGTCGGACGCCTGCCTCAGATTACTGCATCGCCGCGAACGGTCTGTCCTTGCTTGCCTGGCTGGCGCCCGGGTCCGGGACGAAGGATCGCCCGCAGGCTAACCTGGTATTACCCCTGCGCCTCTGCAGACTGGCCCTACTCGATGCCGCACGACGTCTACCACTTTCTCGTCGTCCGT
>Ga0308160_10003710_pt1 | contig 16933 bp, 29 predicted proteins | sample PhyFR1_FD_201036 | JGI IMG/M metagenome (GOLD analysis project Ga0308160, IMG submission 201036) | Phyllosphere microbial communities from UC Gill Tract Community Farm, Albany, California, United States - DLSLF.R1 | ecosystem: Host-associated > Plants > Phyllosphere > Unclassified | place: USA...
ACCACGCCCGCCCGCGCGCGCCGCCCTTCCCCCCCCCCCCCCGCAGTGCGAGAGGTACGGCCGATCCCTTTTGGTCTCCGGCCCTGTCAGCTCGAGCTGACCTGCCCTGATCGACTGCTTGTAGACGATCGAGTCCGGCCTCGTCATCTCGATCCTGCTCTCGTTCACGACGCAGCTCGTCTCGTCGACGCCAGCCGGCCGGCCGATCGCCCTCTCGCGCCAGTCGAGCCGAGCGTCCGACCTGGGCGGCGCGGGCATCGACTCGGCCGGCTCATCGTCCGTCTCGACCCAGCCTGATGCCGACCCTGACGAGACGCAGGCGCTGCTCGGCGTGACCGAGGAGCGTCAGGGCAAGAACGGCCGCGAGCTTGTGCTTGGCGAGCAAGGCCTCCGCCTCAAGCGCCAGATGGACGTCCAGGTAAGCGCAGTCTGAAGCTACGCGCGGCTCGAGCTACCCCCCCACCCTTTGGAAAGCTCACCACCACGCCCTCCCTGACAGATCTGGATCGGCGTCGTCTCGGGCTTCGCTCTCAGCCTGACCATCGGCGCCATCTTCATCTTTCTCGTGCGTCGCTCCGCCTGTCGGCCCTCTCCGGCCGGCTTGTCGCTGACGCGACCTGGCGCCCCATCGCCTGCGCCCGCAGTTCTACGAGACGCTCGCCGCCTCCTTCACGGTTGCCGAGGCTCTCTGGGAGGGCACATTCAGCGTCCTGTCGGCGACCATCATCCTCGTCACTGGCCTCTCGTTCCTCTCGCTCGATCGCTCGCGCATCAAGTGGCGGATCAAGCTCGCCCAAGCCTTCTCCGAGGCGCAGGACGGCGGCCACCGCCGTGGCTGGTCCAAGGGCAAGTGGGCATTGTGGTCGCTGCCGTTCTTCACGATCCTCCGCGAGGGCCTTGAAGGGATCGTCTTCATGGCCGGCGTGCGTCGCTCTAGCGCTGTTGTTTCTCTCTGTACACGCGGCGTAGCTGACCCTTCCCCCCCTCGTGTCCCCCTTGTTGTGAGCAGGTTGCCGTCTCCGATCCCCAGTCGATCCCGCTCTCAGCTCTGCTAGCCATCATCGTCGGCTCCGCCGCCAGCTACTCGCTATACCGCTCGACGTCAAGCGAGAAGGTCAAGATGCACAATTTTGTCCTCGTCTCCTCGAGCTTGCTCTTCTTCATCGGTGCCGGTCCGTCTCGTCGCGCTGCCTCTAACCTGGCCTGATCCCCTTGGTCCGTCGGCTGACCCTCGGCCTTTCTGATGATGTCGCAGGCCTCTTCACAAAGGGCGTCGGCCGACTCGAGGCCTACCCCTTTGAGCGCGCGGTTGGAGGCGACCTGGCAGAGTCGGGCTCGGGCCCCGGCAGCTACGATGTTCGCGGAAACGGTGCGTCTGAAGCGCTACCGTCTCAGTCTCAACGTTCCGGGCCGTCTGCTGATCTCGCCCCCACAATGATCGTCTCCAGTGTTCCACTTCAACTGGTGCGCCACGTCGTCCGATCCGGATCTCTGCATCCGCCCTGACAGCTGACGCCCACTTGTTCTCTCCCAGGGGCAACCCCGAGATCAAGACAAACGGCTGGGCGATGGTCGCTCAGGCCGTCTGCGGCTGGAACAACAACGGCACTGTCGGCACAATCGGAGCGTATTGTTCCTATTGGTTGACGGTCGCCTGCAGCATCGTCGTAATGAAGTGGCGCGAGGGCCGGCTGGGCGATGGGCCTTGGTCGGCCGCTCGGAGGGCAGGCAAGCGGCCTGCCCCTCGCCCGAGGCTGTCAGAGTCGAGCGAGGACTAGACCTGCCCCTCTGCCTTAACGACCCCTTCTTTGCCGCTTGCCTCTGTTCTTGCCCCTCGCCCGATTTGATGACCCTGACGACCTCCGTTGCCTCGCGGTTTCGCGAGGAGGAAATGTTCATGAAAGCGTGGGTCGTAACGTGGTGAGCGGCAGGCGAGTGGTGAAAGGGACAGCGCAGCGGGAAGCGAACACAGAGGAAGGAGGCGGGAGGGGATGGCGCGGCTACAGATACGTGGGAAGAAGTTGAGCGATGCAGAGGTAAGGATTAGCTAGGGGCAAGGAACGAGGGCGTATATCGTAGAGGGGTCTCAGACGGCCGCGGCAACCGCCGGGCGCGGGATGGCATCGCCGAGGACGGGCTCGTCCACGCCGGGGAGGCCATCGAGCTTGTTGGGCTCGTCGACGACCATCGTCTCCTGGTCGTGCTCCTCGTCGGACGAGTCGTCGGCTGCCGGCTGCGGAGGGGCGCTGACAGATGGTGCCTCCATGTCGACGGGCGGTCCGGCTGCGGGCGGCTCGACGGACAACGAGTGGTCTGCGTCGGAGGAGAGCGCCTCGCCTGTGGTCTGACCGTCGGAACCGATGGGCGCCGATTCGGAGGGTGGCGCGGGCACGGCCGAGAGCATCTGGGAGCTCGTCGTCGGACTCACGTCGAAGAGCCGGCTGGGCTCGGCGAGGTTGGAGCTCGACCCCGCGGCCGAGACTGAGGCTGAAGTCGACGTTGAAGCCGAGGCGACGGGCGGGCCATCGTCCTGAGCGATCGAGTCGATGATCTCGGGCGGTGCGGGCGCGCAGACGTGGTTGAACTTCCGGGCATGGTCGCCGGTGCCGCCCTGGCGGTAGCAGTTTCGGCCGTTCTTGCAGTTTGGCCGCTGGACCGCCTTGTCGAGCTGGCTGAGGACGGTTGGCCGCTTGCGCTCCCACCACTCGTACAAGCCGCAAGCAAAGATGTCGTCGGTGCAGGCCTTGCACGTCCGCTCGGGCGTCTCGCCGCGGAAGCCGTAGTGGATGCCTGCCGACAGAGTTGGGGTCAGCCAGGGCTCCAAGCAACACCCGGTTTGACTGGAGCGCACCCTCGTCGGTCCGCCGGAAGATGCCCTTGACACCGCCCTTGCTCTGGCCCTCGTTCGACTGAATCCACTCGAGCATCTCTGCCCAGAGCGCCGTCGGCGTGTGCTCAGGGTGGGTGCCAATGTATCCTGCCGAGGAGAGGAAGCAAGCGAGTCAGCTTCGACCATTAAGCATCAGGAGCAGACCAGATCGACGCACGGGCAAAGATAGAGAGCTCCTCCGTGTTGTCTCGGAAGCTAAAGGCGGCAAGTCAGCGAAGGCAGGCGACCGACAGCGGCCCTGCGCGTGGCCGAGGACGCACGCGTTCATCATCTCGTCGCTCTGGCCGTCCATGATCGAGTCGCAGAGGTCGAGCGCCGACCGGCCCCAGAGCCCCTCGCCCGGCTTCGAGTTGGTGAACGTCTGAGGCGAACAGACGCCGCCCTCGCCGTTGCCGTAGTAGCTGTGGCCGCCGGGCGCACCACAGTAGTGGGCCTCGCAGATCGAGCACGACGTCGTGCTTGGCGCTTCGGACGCGGCGAGCCGGGTGCAGGACGCGCATTGGAAGTGGCCGGGCGGGGTCGGGCCGTCAAGCGGGTAGAGGGGGCCGTCAGAGCCGACCGAGGGGACCGGGATCGGGCACGACCAGCCAAAGCCGTTGTTAGGCGGGCAGAAGCGGCACGGCCGGTAGCACTCGGACGGGCGGATGCGCTCTGGCGGCGGCGGCGGGGCGCCGAACTGAACGGAGGGGGTGTCGAGAGGGGGGGGGGGCAAGCTCATCCGCGTCAGTCGTTCAGCGCAAGCGCCGCAGACGAGGCGCGGGCAGCACGCACGCGGAGGGGCATGCCGATGTCCCAGACGTCGTCGGCCTGATCCTTCTCGGTCTGCGTCCGAGCCCGGTCGGGTGCGTGACTATGAAGGCAAGTGGGCGAGCGAGCGCGGTTCGTTAGTGTGTATCGTTTGAAATCGTCACCGCATTCGAGGCAAGGGGCACGCACGCGACGAGGACGTCGACCATGGTAGCGACGATGCGCGAGTGGCTCGCCGACGTCGACGGCGTCCGGCACGACGGGCAGATATGCGGTGCCGGACTCGAGGCCTGTCGGCGGGTGGGGGAGCAGGCGGCGCGGTCAGTCCTCTCGTCGGCGGGGGAGGGCGTGCGCGCGCAGTCGTCGCCGACCGACGCACGGTGAGGTAGCCGTGCAGGCAGGCGCCACAGAACGCGTGACCGCAGCCGGGCTGGATCGTGACGGGCTGGCAGAGGCGCATGAGGGAGTCAGGGGGGGCATGTTTAATCTCGTCTCACCGTGCCGAGCCGCACTAGGCTGCGCGACGGTCGGCTCTCGGGGCGGAGGGAAGCGAGCGAGCAAGAGGGGCGCGAGACGGACCTTGTACAGCACGGCGCTGCAGACCGGGCACGACAGCTCGCTTTCGAGCTCGTCGACGAGCCGCTCGAGCTGCTCCTGCGGCTGCTCAACCTTCTCCTCCTTGGTAGGCTCGAGTGACGCCAGCGAATGGGCTGGCTTATCGGAAGCGGCGGCGTCGGCGGCGGGAGCGTCGTCGGGGGCGAGCTCGCGCCCCTTGCCCTTGTCAAGCCCGCTCGGCCCGGCCGCCTCCCCGCTTGAGTCACCTGCGCCGCCCTCGCTATCGTCTTGCGTCGCCTCGAGCAGTCGCGCCCGCTTAGCCGACGGCGGTCCGTCCTGATTGTCGTTGTCGTCGTCGTCCTCCTCAACCGACGACGGCGGTGGTGGCCCGGCGGCGGGAGCGGTCGGCTCGGCGGCCTCCTGAGACCGGGCAGCCTCGAGCGGCCGCTTGGCGGGCAAGGCCGGCGGCGGGTCGGCCATCGGAGCGGAGGGCGTCTCTTCTGGTGCTGGCATAATTTCGGTGTAGCGTTGCTAGAGAGGAGAATGTGGCAGTCGGTGGTGCGGAGGGGCGGGAGGAGGGGCGAGATGAGGTCGGGTCGGCGGGGCGATGGCGGCCGTGCGCGCGTGAGTGGCCGAAGCGAAGGGGACGGCTGCGCGCCGCCTCTGCCGTCGCTCACTTCCTTGCCCCCGTCGCCAGCCCTGCCTCAGACGGCCGTGACGATTTGAGAGCGCAAGTCATGTTTCCGTGTCTCGCAGAGAGGAGGAGTGCCTCTGGCGGACCCCAAGGTTTTGGTGGAGATGGAAGGAGAGAGAAGGAAGGGGGGGGGGGCGTCTATGTACATGCGAGGGCGGCGCACGGACGCCTCTAGCGAGAAGGAAGGCAGCTTGCCGCCTTTACTTCTGGGCCTTCTTCTCGAGGATGGCCGAGATGGACGACCAGACGAGCTTGGGGCTCTGGCTCGCGTCGATCGCCTGCCAGATGCCCGTCTTGCGGTAGTAGTCGACGACCGGGCCCGTCTGCTGGTGGTACGTCGTGAGCCGCCGGCGGAGCGTCTCGACGTTGTCGTCCGACCGCTGGATGAGGGGCTCGCCCGTCTGGTCGTCCGTCATCGGCTTCTTGGGCGGGCTGCAGGCCGACGAAGGGCGGCAGCACGGTGTCAGAACGAGGGACGAGGCGCGAGGCGAGGAGCCCCCAAGGCGGGAGTGAAGATTAGAAGACGCACTTGAACTCCTTGTGGTACGACCGACCCGAGGCCGGGTGGATGAGCCGGCCGGTGATGCGCGAGATCAGAAGGGCGTCCGGGATCTTGAGCTCGATCGCGTGGTTGATCTTCTGCTGCTTGCTCGCGAGCATCGAGTCGAGCTTCTCGGCCTGGGGGACCGTCCGGGGGAAGCCGTCGAGGATGAAGCTGAAAACAAGACAGTTGAGGCGAGGTCAGTCGGCGGTCCTGGTCGGGGAGGTTCGGAGGAGGGAGACGAGGACAAACCCGAGCTGGCACTCCTTGTTCTCATCGAGCTGCTTCTTGATCATGTTGATCATGATGTCGTCCGAGACGAGGCCTCCCTGCGAGCGAGCAGCGCGATGTACGTCCCCTGAAAGGTCAGCTTCGTCGTCGCGGCGCCCAAAGGAGGACGACGAGCAAACGCACGGCGTCCATGATCTTCTTGGCGGCGACGCCGAGCTCAGTCTTGTTCGTGACCTCGTCCCGGAGCATGTCGCCGGTCGCGAGGTGGCAGATCTTGTACTTCTCCTTGATCGTCGGGGCCTGGGTGCCCTTGCCTGTGAAACATGTGTTGCTCTCATCAGCGATGCAGAAGCAAAAAGAGTGCATGGCCCTTTGGGGTGACGTACCGGCGCCGGGCGGGCCGATGAGGATCATCCGGAGCTGGTCGGCCGGCGTCGGGACGGCGGCGGCGGCAGCGTTCTTCATGTCCTTCGCCGTCTCCTTGGCCGAGGCGACAGCCGAGTTGATCGAGCCCTTGGCCGACTTCTCGAGGCCCTCGACCTTGTCGTTGAGCTGAAAGGGACGGGCCGGGTCGGGAGAAGCAGGGAGGCGGCGGCGAGCGGCAACGCGCGCGAGACGGGACGAGCAAACGGTCAGCGCACGAACACAACCGCCCAGCGCCTCTTGGGCAAGACGCACCTGGGAGATGAGGTTTTTGAGGTAGGCAATCTCGTCAGACATGATGGGCAAGTAGTTTACTCGGAGGGGAGGGTTAAGGAGGAGAGGCGAGAGGGTGAATGGACGGCGGGCTGCTCCAGAGCGCCGGGCGAAAAAGGCCGCCTTCACGGCGCGCGTGCGCGCGCGCCCGCCCAAGCCAGGGCAGCGCCGGGCGCAGCCAGCAGCAGGCTCCGTCTGAACTGCCATCAGCCCTCACCCTCCCTTCCCATCGACCATGCGACTCCTCCTCTCGCTCGCAGCTCTCGCCGTCGCGGCCGTCGCACCGGTAGCGGCCATCTCGTCGACAGGTCCGCGTGTGCTCGTCGCGCTCGAAAAGGGCCTTCGCAAGGACGACTACTCGCTCTTCTGGGCCGACCTCGAGGGTCCGTCGCCGCCCGTCGTCGCGCCTTCATCTCTCGCCCGTCCCTGACCCCTCTCCCTCGACCAGACCGCGGCTACCGGCTGACGTTCAAGGCGCCGAAGGATGAGACGTCCAAGCTCGTCGAGTTTGGCGAACGCCAGTTTGACCACGTCATTCTCTTCACGCCGAGCACTAAGAGTACGTCCGCGACCTCTCGTCGTCGACCGTCCAAGCCGGCAGCCCTGGGCTCGACCTTCCCTCGACCCAGCCTAACCCTCCCCTTCCCAAACCTTGCTTGCGACCTTGCTCCCTTGCAGAGTACTCGGACGACCTCTCACCGCAGAATCTCGTCGCCTTCCTCTCGCAGCAGCACGGCAACGTCCTCGTCGCCTCGTCGGCCGCCATCTCCGAGGCCAACCGCGACTTTGCGCGCGAGTTCGGGCTCGAGTTCCAGCCGGCCGACGCCTACCTGATCGACCACACGGCCTATGCGCCCGCGCTCGAGCGGCCAGAGGCACCCCACACGGCCGTCGTCCTCCCTTGCAAGGAGAGCTTTGTCAAGAATGCGGCGATCCTCCCCGCGAGCGCCAACCTCAACCACTGCGCCCCGGTCGTCTACCGCGGCGTCGCGCATGCCGTGCCCGAGCCCCACTCGCCTCTGCTCGTCCCGATCCTCCACGGCCTCCGATCGTCCTACTCGGCTGAGCCCAGGGTCGGCGAGAGCCCAGACGACTCGCCCTACCCGGACAAGCCGCTTGCAGGCTCGCGCGCGGGGCTCGTCTCGGGCTTCCAGACGCTCGAGAGCTCGCGCGTCGTCTTTGCCGGCTCGGTCGACCTCTTCTCCGACGCCTTCTTCGAGGCCAAGGTGCCCGTCAAGGGCGGATCCGAGGTCGCCACCGGCAACCGCGCCTTTGTCCGCGACGTCACGCAGTGGGTCTTCCAGGAGTCAGGCGTCCTCCGCATCGTCTCGGCCACCCACCACCGCCAGGGCGAGAGTGAGGAGCGCTCCGTCTACCGCATCAAGGACGACTTGGTAAGTCTGCCCACTGCTCACGTATGATGGATACGCTCGCCCGCTCATCTCGCTCCTGCCCGGCCACGCTCTGCCTTCCACCAGACGTACGAGATCCAGATCCAGACCTTCCAGCCGACGACGGGCGTCTGGGCGCCGATCCGGCTGACGGACCTCCAGCTCGACTTTACGATGCTCGACCCCCACGTTCGGGCCGACCTCCACCCGATCTCGCAAGGCCCCGGCGCGAGCGCGACCAAGTACACCACGGACTTCAAGGCGCCCGACCGGCACGGCGTCTTCAAGTTCCTCGTTGACTACAAGCGGCCCGGGTGGGTCATGCGCTGAGGCTCCTGTTGTGCTCGACCCGTCCTTTGCTGATGCCGCCCGCTCTGCTTTGGACCTTCTCTCCCCAGCTGGACGTTCCTGACGAGCTCGCAAACCGTCTCGCTCGTCCCCTTCCGGCACGACGAGTACCCGCGCTTCATTCTCGGCGCCTACCCCTTCTACGCGAGCACGTTCAGCACCGTCGCCGCCTTTGGCCTCTTTGTCGTCCTCTGGCTTGCCGTCGGCGGGGCCGAGAAGGATGCCGAGGCCTCGGCGGCCGCGAAGAAGACGGCCAAGGTCGCCAAGCCGCTCGAGTGAGGCGTGCCCTCGGCAGGAAAAAAGGAGGGTGACGGAGCCCTCTAGATGAGTGTCTCTCGACACGTTTGCGGGGTCCGCAAGTCGACCGGAGCGAGCCATGCCTGGATGCAGCTCGGTCGGGAAAGCAAAGTCTCATCCACCGGACCGCCCCTGCAGCCAACTCCAGAACCCGCCTGGCGCGCTGCCCTCTCGGCGCTCGCCGTCCGAGGACTCTGGCGCCTGCTCGCCAGCCTCTTCGTCCGCAGCGGACGTCTCGTTGACCGGCGCAGTCTCCCCTTGCGAGGGCTCCTCCGCCTTCAATTGCGTGGAGGTCTCGTCCGGAACATCGTCCTGCCGACTCGGCGTCGGCCTGCATCGAGAGGTGGGTCGCCGGATAAGCATTGCGAGCGGTCTCTGTCGACCGGACCACAGCAGCCAGACTCACTCAGTCGTGTCCTTAGCCTTGGTCGGTCCGACGGCGCTCGCCGCAGCCGGCTTGACGATGCCCTTTGCGTCCGCCAGGCTACCGCGAGTGATGGCCGAGAGGTCGATCTCACCGTCGCGCGTCATCCACGCAAAGACTTTGGTCCCCTGCTGGACGTGCATGTTGGGCTCGAGCAGCTGCGTCCGCAGCGCCGGTGCGAGCTGCGAGAGGCGGATGACGACCCGAGCCATGTTGAACGCGTCGACGATGCCGCTGACAGGGGCGCGACCACACGAGGTCAGCTCGGCGCAGGTCGCTCGAAACGAAAGGCCCTGCCACACGCACGAGTGGGGCGGGCCCTCAAAGGAGCCCATGTTAAGCCGCCGGATCATGCCCTCAATGTTCAGGTATCGGCCCTGGTGGACGTTATCCTTCTTAAACGCGTCCTTGAGGTGCCGATTGACGCGGCTAAGCGGCCGCTGCGGAGGACGTTCGGCGCCGAGCGCGCGCATCAGAGGGGATGGCACGGTCGCAGCCGGCGTTGTCGGAGCCGGGGGTAGAATTGCCGGCTCGACCAGAACTGCAGCGTCCACTCGACTCGATCGTCTGGGCGTTGAGGGAGAGGAGAGCGGCGAGGCCTCGGCCGAAGACGAGCGCCGTCTCGGCAGGGATTGCGCTGAGCTACGCGACGATCGCAGGGGCGGCGGACACGTCGGCGGAGAATATGATGAGGGCAGGCTGATATTTACAGGGAGAAGAGATGGAACAGCAGCTTTCGCCGAAGGAGAGAGCGGGGCCGCAGGCGATGTCGGCGCGGTGGGTGGCACCTTGGGATCTGGCAGGCCGTTGTCGGAGCCGTCGCTGCCGGCTGGCGGCGAGAGCGGATCAGTCGGCGCTCGCTCCGTCAGGGGAAACTCGATCGTAGGCTCCGGCGTCGTTCGAATGAGCTCTGTCCGCCAGCGGTCGTGCAGCGCCGTCTTGAGGTCGAGCACCGGTCCGCTCAAATAGGGGTATAGTGCCGGCTTGAGCCGCGAGATGTAGAGCTGCTTCGTGACCTAGGAAAGCAGCGGCGCAGGGAGCCATGTCAGCGACAATCAGCTTTGGCCTCTTTGTAGACGGCCTCACGAAGTCTCTCAAATCCCACGGCTGGAGAAGGTCGGACAGTCAGCACGTGTCCGTGGACGGCAAAGGATGTAGATCGCAGCGACGCACCCCGTCCGTGACCCAGAGCCAGTCCTTGTCCTCGCCCTTAGCCTTCGTATCCAGGCCGTGCGTGCCGAGCCAACGCTCAAAGTCGGCCAGAACGTCCGGGAACTCGGGTGCCGCGTCGATCGTCGCCTGACTGATGCCGGTGAGCGAGGTGCAAAAGTCGGACAGCTCGGGCTGGAATGTCGGCCGGACATAGGACTGGAAAGACGAGGCGATGTAGAGCTCCTGGCAGAAGGGGTTGCCCGGCCGAGGCTGGAGTCGCCACTTGAGCAGGACGACGGGGAACTCCTGATGAAGTTGAGGGCAGGGTGAATTCAGCGTGGGCTTTCAGAGCACCCCATCAGGAGGCTGGACCCACGATGATCTCGTTCGGATAGTCATAGTCCTTCCCAGACTCGCAAGTTCCCTCTGCGTCCTGCGAGAGAGGCGCACGGACGATGGTCGATCAGCGCCCTACGGGACGTGCAGCACGCCGGCGGCGCCGGCAGCCGAAGCTAACTGGTACTGGTCGCCCAAAGGCCTACGCACAAAGAGCAAGAACGCCTTGAACTTCTGTCGACAGGCGTAAAGGAAGGTGAAGATCGAATCAGGTCTGACAGTGTTGTCATCAACGCCCTCCGGAGCAACTCACGCCAGGGTAGCCTCGGGCTGGGAGCGAGTTGACGCCAGCGGCGGCTGCGCTGCCATCGGCCGGCGAGGTTGCCGGGCTGGCCGCTCCTGCCAGCTGGCCCTCGCCTTCGAGCGACGAGTAAGCCTTCCGCGCCCGCTTCAGGAGCGTGTCCTTCTTGCCAGAGGTGGCGAGACCCAAGGCTCGGAGCGAGTCTGCGGAGTCGGGATGATCTTCACAAGTCAGCCCTCAGCTCGAGCGCGAGGCACGCGTACAAGAGGGTAGACGCACGACGGAGCGATTCGACCGTATCGTTGGCACAGGGACGACGCATGGCGGTTGGACTTGACCGTCGGGCGAGCGTTCTCAGGGCAAGCATGCACTCGTCTGCTAGGCCATGAGATGGTAATGGCGGAGAGGGCTCGGGGCGGTGGTCGACGTTGACGGGCTGGAGTGTGGGCAGGAGGCTTCGCTCGCGCCGCCGGCTCCCCTGACACGCCCCTCCCGACCATCACCCGCCTCCGGACCCTCGATCAGAAGCTTGCAGGATGGAAGACGACTCGTCGGACGCTATGCTTGCCGCCCTTGAGGGCCTCGAGCCAGTCGTCATCGCCCTCTCCCAGCCCGGGGCCGACTTCAACCGGGCGCTGCACGAGCAGCACATCGCCCTCGCCCGGACCGCCGGCCTCGAGGACCAGGAGCAGGCCGCTCGGATCGGCCTCGTTGAGAAGCTCGCCTGCGGAGAAGGTACGTCAGACCGGAGCGGTCAGCAGAGCGCATCCGAAAGCCTGTCTGCTCTGGCGCTGACTGCGAGGGCTGCTTCATTTGATCCAGACGTCTGGCAGCCGCTCCTCGCCGACGTCAAGGCGCAGGCCAACCTCGAGAGCGAGGACGACGTCCAGAAGCTGCTCGCGTTGCACGAGCTCTCGGTCTCGGACTACCTCTGTGCGTCTCTGGGCTTGTGGTCAAGCTCCTGAAGCGCGAGCTAAACCTCGGCACTGCTCACTCCAGCCATCCCGCTGCTCGCCGGCCGCGCTCAGTTCATCGTCGACCTCTGGAACGGCCTGCACCCGCGACCTGCGTCGCCAAGCGAGGCAGACGACGATGCCGACGCTGCCGAGGGCACGACGCCCGTCCAAAAGATTGACAGCGCCGAGGTCAAGGAGCTTTTGTCCGAGGACGCGGTCCGCGAGGTCCTTCAGGACTGTGCCGTTCGCGCCAGTGCGCACCTCGCCCGTGTGCGTTCGCGCACTCATCGACGACGCCCCGCTTCCTTGATGCGCGCTGACAGGCGTCTCTATCTTCCTTCAGAGCCACGAGGTCTGGGACATCCTGCGAGACTGGGAGCTCTCGCTGCTTGAGACCATCCACGTGTGTCTCGTACCCCGGCCGAGGCCTCTCGTCCACCGCTACGCGCAGTCGACTGACCCACTGCCTATGCTCTTGATCGTGCTCTAGAGCGACGATGTGTAAGTCCTTATCCCCCGTTCATTGCTCGCCGTCCGTCTGGACCTGATTGACCTCGTGTGCTCCCGCCCTCTAGCTCGAGCCGTCTGCCGCTCCTTCACAAGCTGTTCCTCGACCGTCTGCGGACGCCGCACGCGACCGTCGACGACACCTTTCAGGCCTACACCTCGCTCGTCAGCCGCTACAGCGAGAGCGACTACGAGCAGCTCCTCGTCAAAGCCAGCAAGGCCAAGGCCGACGGCGTCGGCAAGTGGAGCAAGCGCGAGCGGTGGGAGAACCAGCTGGTGAGTGCTTCTCATTGCTCTCTCAAAGAAGCCTGTCGCACAGGCTGACCCGATTGGTGGGTGTCGATTACAGGCTGGCGACGCTCAGAGTCGGCTCGCCGTCTACCCGGCCTACATCGCCTGGGAGCTCAAGCCGAAGACGCCGGACGTCGTCCGCGTGCAGGCGGTCTATGCGCGCGCGATCGCCGACGCAGCATCACTCGGCGACGTCGCCTCGCTTGAAACCTTTTGGCTGAGTTACATGGCCTTCCTCGTGCGTCTGACCTCCCTTTCCTCTGCGCTGCCGAACTGCCCCTTCCCGCCCCCCCCCCCCTCCATAGAACCAGAGCCTACGCATCGAGAAGGTCATGCTCCCCGAGGTCTTCCGCGCCGTCCGAAGCTGCCCGATGAGCGGCGAGCTCTGGGCGTGGTACATCAAGAGCCTGGTCCGTCTCATCTTCTCTTTTTCTGCCCGACTCTATCAGGCCGCCGCACTGACACCCTGCCGAACGCTGTCTCGCTGCAGGAGCACTTCTTCAAACCGGCGGACGAAATCGACGCCATCTACCGGTCAGCGCTGGCCTCACAGCAGCTGACCCTCCGCGACAGCGGCGTTGAGGACCTGGTCAAGGTCGTCATGGCGCGTCTCAGCCACGAGCGCCGGCGGGTGGAGGAGGCCCAGGGTCCGTTCGCAACCCGTGCAGTTTCCTTTGTGGCGAAGGCTAGCTGACGACTCAGCTGGCTCGCCGTCCTCGTTCCCACAGCCGACGACCAGGCGTTCGTCGACCTTGCGCTCGAGGCGAGCGAGACGGTCAAGACGGCGGTCAAGGGCGGCGACCCGAGCTTCCGCGTGGAGAAGTACCTGATATCTTGGGTGGGTCCATCCTCTGCTTACCGCTGGTCTCATCGTCAGGATGCTGACCGCCTCGTATTCGTCAGTTTGAGCGGCAGGGACGCGACGAAGAGGCGAGCACCATCTGGGAGAGCCTGACCAAGACGCACGCGACGTCCTACCTCGTCTGGACAGGGTGGGGCGAGTTCGAGACGTGCGTATCGCCCGGGTGACCTTGCGTCCGCGCAACGAGCTGGCCGTGACTGACTGCGTCGCGCCGCGCGATGACTGCTGGCCCTTGGTAGCCGCCGGCCGGCGATCCCGCGTGCGCGCAACGTCTACCGGTCGGCGCTCGGCAAGCCGAACGCGCTCGACTGGCCTGAGGCCGTCTTCTCGGCCTTCCTCGCTTTCGAGGAGATGTTTGGGTCGCTCGACACGCTGGATGAGGCCCGGCTCCTGCTCGAGAAGGCGCAGGGATCGGTCGCTGCCAAGCGGCAGAAGGTGCATCCGCAGATCGCGTGGCAGTCGGTCGGTGGCAGCAGGCATTGACAGATTCTCGCCGCCCTCTGAGCAGGTCGCCGAGAAGGCCGCCGCGGAGCAGGCTCAGTACGAGGCCTACCAGGCGCCGCAAGCCGCTCCTGCTGCGCCCGTTGTCGAGAGCGACAGCATGGACGTCGACGCTCCGGCGGCGTCCTCGACTGCTGGGCAGAAGCGCAAGGCGGACGAGGAGCTTGCCGAGGGCGAGGCCAAGAAGTCGAAGCCGGGTTCGTCGCCCTGTATGCTCTCCGCGACTGTTCGAACTCGATCACTAACCGTGCCTATCTCGTCTGCAGATGTCCCTCAGGCCCCGGCGCACGGCCGGTTCGTCCCTATCGCCCACCCTTCCTTGTACCTTCCATCGTCTAGAGGACGCGCTGACCTCCCTTGGGCGCGCATCGCAGCGACCGGGAGCACACGACCGTCTTTGTGAGCCGGCTCGCAGCCGAAACGACCAACGACGACCTGACCGAGATCTTCAAAGACGTGCGTCTTTCGCCACCGGCTGGTCACACACCCACCTGCCGCGCGCTGATGACATCCTCCTTCCAGTGCGGCGAGATCCGCGAGATCAAGATCACGAACCGCCCGGACGGTCTTACGGTCGGCACGGTCGAGTTCCTCCAGCGGGACGCGGTCCCGGCCGCCCTGACCAAGGACAAGAAGGTGGTCCGCGAGGCCGAGATCGAGGTCTCGATCGCCTGGCAGTCGACGCTCTACGTCACCAACTTTCCCGAGTCGGCCGACGACGCGTTCATTCGCGGGCTGTTTGAGCCGTACGGCCCGATCTACGAGACGCGCTGGCCGGGCAAAAAGTTCAAGGGCTCGCGGCGCTTCGTCTACGTCCAGTTCCTCTCGCCGGTGCGTCGTCGTCTCGCGAACTGCTGCGGTCGCTTGCGAAGCCGCGCATACTAACCGTTTCTCGACCCCCGTAGACCTCGGCCAAGGCCTCGCTCGAGCTCGACGGCAAGGAGCTCGAGCCTGAACGTGTCCTTTCGGTCGCCATCTCAAACCCGGCGCGCAAGAAGGAGCGGACCGACGCCAAGCTGTCGGCAAAGGAGGTCGTCGTCACCCAGATGTCCAAGTTTGTCGACCGCAAGGACCTCGAGCGGCTGTTTGGGCCGTTTGGCGAGATCAAGGACATCCGGATGAACCTCGACGACGAGGGTCACATCCGAGGAGCGGCCTTCATCGAGTTTGCTGACGAGGTCGGTTTCCCGCCCTCCTCTTTGCTACCGACGCTGGCGCTGATGTTTCCAGCCGCTTGCGTAACCCGCAGTCGGCGGCCAAGGAGGCCCTCTCGAGGAACAACCACGAGCTCAAAAAGCGGCGGATCGCCGTGACGATGCCCGACCACCGGGCAAAGGCCAACATCAAGTACGCCTCGCAGCTCCCCCTGTTTTGCGTTGTCTAGCAGCAGCTGAACGGTCTCGTCGGCCTCTGCTCGCCATCGCAGGATCGCGCTCGAAAAGGCCGTCCGTGTCGGCGGTCTGCCCAAGGGCACCCAGGAGGCCCTCCTGCAGCAGGCATTCGAAAAGGTCGCACCCGTCTCGCGGGTGAGCGTCCACGAAAAGTGGAACGAGGCGATGATCGAGCTCGCTTCTGAGGAGGTCCGTCCCTTCTACCTGATCCAATCAATCTTGCCCGCATGACGAGACGCTAACGGCTTGTGCGACCCGCCGTCCCTTTCTCCAATGTGTCAGGCTGTCGGCCAGGTACTCCTCAGCCACAACCCCTTTGAGTTCGAGGGCGTCCGTCTGCCGCTGCTCGCAGGCACCCAGCGCTTCCCTTCCAAGGGGGCCGGGGCTAGCGCCGCCCCTGCCGCCGGCTCGTCGGGTACCGTCGGGGGTGGAGAGGGTCCGCCTACGCACCTCTCACCAGCGACGCTCCTCCGGCCGGCGCCGAGGCCAAAGTCGAAGGCGAGCCGGCTTGGCCTGGGCGCATCCGACAGGCGGCGGCCTCCCGTCGGCTTTGGAGCCCCGGTGCCGGCGGCGGCGGCGGCGGAAACGACCTTCGTCAAGGCGACGACGGCTGCCGGCGGCGAGGGCTCCTCGACCACGGTCGCCGCGGCTGCCGAGCCCGGAAAGAAGAGCCAGGACGCCTTCCGGGCGATGCTGCTCGAGAAGAAGCAGACGTGAGGCGACGCGTCTCGTCTTGACGCAGCTGTCGCTCGCGACTCTGCCCGACCGACGTCGGTGAGAAGGAAGGGGATCGTCCTACGCCCGACCGCCCCCGACTGGTGCTGGGGGCCCGCCCTCGAATGCCATGCGGTGCCGACTGCCGACTGCTTCTGAGCGAGAGCGAAAAATGAGGTTCGCGAGCCGCCGGGCCGGCGGGTCGGGCGTCGGTCGGCCTTACGCCCGAAGGATCGAGCGAGGACGACGACGCGCGCTGCTGGCTGCGAGAGCTCGCCTGGCTCGCCTCTGCCAACCACCATCCCATCCCTCGCCCACTTTTCCTCTCCCCCCAATCTCCCGCTCTACCTCTAGCCGAACCATGCCTTGGGCTCAGGACCCCAGCGAGACGCTCAACAGTGACCTCTTCCACAGCCTGCACCCCATCACACCTTCCGAGCACAAGAAGGTGCGCCCGACTCTCGTTCCCAGCCCCACAGCCCCCCTCCTTGGCTCGTCAGCCCGAACGAAAGCTGACTGCCCTCGCCTCGCACACCGGCACAGACCGTCTCGAGTTGCTCGTCCCAGCTGAGCCTGTTCCGCAACTGCGTCCAGAAGCAGCCGATCGAGCTCGAGGACCACGTCGCGGCCGCCAACTGCGCAGACGTCTTCAGCCAGCTGCGATCGTGCTCGGACCGGGTCGTGCGCGAGGCGGCCGGCAGGTTCACCACCAGCGGGAGCAAGACGCCCGTCGAGCAGGCCCGCTTCCAGCTCGCCGGCTCGTTTGCGTGACGGGCCGTTTGCCCTGTGCTCTCTCTCGCTCTCTGCCTCTCTGCCCGCTCGCTCGCCGGCCCGGACGGGTCGCTCGGCCTCTCGAGGGAGGGGGTCTCGTGCGTCCCCGAGCCCCTCCGTCATCAGCCCTGCCTTCGATCCAGGGGTTGACCATCTCGTAGCCCTTTGCCTTTCCTCCGCCAGCCCCGATCCGGCTCTCCTCCTGGCCGCTCGCCCAGCCCTCCTTCTGCCCGAGCTCAGCGCCGCCCACCCTTCCCCTCCGATCCCCCCCTCGGTCCGCTGGTCGTGCCCTCCCAGCGAGGAGCGCACTGCGTCAGCTCTCGCTCTCTTCTCGCCA
>Ga0308160_10003711_pt1 | contig 16922 bp, 20 predicted proteins | sample PhyFR1_FD_201036 | JGI IMG/M metagenome (GOLD analysis project Ga0308160, IMG submission 201036) | Phyllosphere microbial communities from UC Gill Tract Community Farm, Albany, California, United States - DLSLF.R1 | ecosystem: Host-associated > Plants > Phyllosphere > Unclassified | place: USA...
GGATCTTGGCATAACGTTCAGATACTTCCGGGGTCGAAGAGCCTCGGAAAGACCGGCGGTAATAAAGAAAGAGCTCGCCTAAGTGCTTCTTGGGCTGAGTCCCTCAAACGGGGGAGGTGAATGATTCGAAAGAGCCGAGGCTTATCTTGCGGTGGAGAGGTATCGTGACTATATAATGATCGCCTCAGGTTCCTATCTGAGACCTGTAAGCAACATGTCGCAAACTATCCAGACACAAATGACATCTGACGATACGAAGAAAGAAGCCCTGGACGATATCGATGTTGCCGAAGTCAATGATGGCCCCGACGCGGATGCCGAGCGATCCAGTATCAACATCAAGAAGCTCATCCGAAAGGTAGGACCAAGCCAGGGACCGATGCTAATGTGACAGGTGGACTACCGACTCCTCCCCGGACTTGGTCTATTGTACCTGTTTTCTTATCTCGACCGAACGGCTCTTGCCAATGTAAGATCATCACCTCTATCCAAGCTAATGCATAGGCAAGTATCTTTGGTTTCCGAGAGGACCTCGGTATTGACCAAACCGGCTACAATTTAATCTCCACCATCTTCTTCATTGTCAGTCTGCCTCTTTTCTCAAGGATGAATGGCTGACCAGTAGCCATATGGTCTCTTCGAAGTACCATCTCAGATCTGTCTCATGTACATATCACCTCACACTTGGATTGCAGCTATGGGTCTCGCTTGGGGCGCTACAATGACTCTATCGGGTTTGGTGCAGAACTTGAGTGGTGCTTTGGCAGTCAGGTTCTTCCTGGGAGGTAAGACTATTATTACTGGCACAAAATGGGATGTACTGATGAAAGTCACCGAGGCCGGTTTCTTCCCTGCTGCTCTGGCTGTCTGCGGTGACTGGTAAGCTCTGAACGCATCGACGTCGGAAGTCTCTCTGATTGACAGGTACCACCCCTTGAACCTTCAAGTCCGAATCGCCTTTTTCTACACCATGGGTCAATTCTCCGGCGCGTTCGGTGGTCTCCTAGCGTACGCCATCCACTACATGGACGGAGCAGGTGGTCTAGCTTCCTGGAGATGGTAAGTCCCGTTCATACCCCTTGCAAATCCCTGTTGATTGTCAGGATCTTCTTGATTGAAGGCTTGTGCACAGTCGTCTTAGCTGTTGGACTATACTTCGTCTTGCCGAACCGAGTGGATGATTGTAAATGGCTCAGCAGTGAAGAGAAGACTGCTATCTGGGAGCGCAAGTCTGCTGGGACTGCTGCGGACCCCTTGGCTAGGAAGTTTGAGTGGCATTACTTGACCGAGTGTCTCACGGGTATGTACTCCTCAGGCTTCCAGACTGATGTAAAAGATTACAAGGTCCTTATCCCGACATGGCTAGCTATGGTAAGCACTGTCCATCCGATGAACCTGCAAAGCTGACGTTCAGGTCTCTAATATCGTCGGCTTCGGGTGAATTCGCTTCTCACCGCGATGTTTCATCAGACACTAACGTTCAGATTCGCTTTCCAGTTTCCAACGATCTTGACTCAAATGGGTTACCGAGCTGAGAATGCCCAACTCCTGACTGTCCCCGTGTAAGTCTACCCATTCGAGCTCTAAACCCATCTCATCCTATAGTCACGTCATCGGCTGTATCCTCACCTTCCTGACAGGATGGTACAGTGACAGAATCGGGAAACGATACCCCGGTCTCCTGTTCGGCCAGACAATGGTTTTGATTGGTCTCGTCCTCGTCTTCGCCTTCCCAATCGAGCCTAGATTCATCGGCCCTCGATACCTCGGTTGTATCTTCGTTTCGGCAGGTGGGAAATTATGTTACCCCGGTAATTTGACTTGGGTTAGTAACAATGCCGAAACCAATGGAAAGAGACATATAGCTATTGCTGTTACTTGTACGATGGGCAGTCTGTCCACAGTGGTAGGTACGAATGTCTACTTGGGCAGGGAAGCGCCTAGGTATACTACCGGGTTGAGCTTGAGTATCGTGAGTAATTCATAGATATATGAAGAGTGAAGCTGATGGTCAGGCATTAATCAGTACTGGTATCATTGCAACCCTTTTGTTGAGGTGGTTGCTCCTGCGAGCCAACCGAAAGCTGGACCGGGATCAAGGTGGACGAGTCGAGGGGGCTTTCCGATATATCATCTAGTCTGTGCTTCCTATTAGTTCATAGTTTGACAGTGATTAGATTCCAGGTGTAAATTGTAGAGAGATAAGTAGACTAGATGCGAACTGAATGTACTCGGCTCGTGGTTTGTTCAGGTGGTCGCTACTGCAAGCCAGCCAAAAGTTGGATTGGGAATAAGGTGGACGGGCCGAGGGGGCTTTCTGATATATCATCTAGTTTGGGTTTCCTCTGATTTCATAGTTTGAGAGTGATTGGGATTCCAGGCATAGATTGTAGAGAGTATAAGTAGACTAGATGCAAATTGAATGTACTTGGCTCGGCGTATGTTCAGTTGGTCGCTCCTGCGAGCCAGCCAAAAGTAGAATTGGGAATAAGATGGACGGGCCAAGGGGGCTTTTCAATATATCAGCTAATTTGGGGGTCTTCTGGATCAATGTTTTGGGAGGGTTCAGTGTTCAGTATTGACTGCAGAGGGTGAAAGTACACTAGATGTGAAGTAAATCATGCACCCAGCTGGGTGGGTGGGGCAAGCGATCCGATATCCATAATGTACAACTCGAAAAATCCAAAATTCGTAGGCAGCCTGCTACTCCTTACAACTGATTCTCCCTATGCCGACCTTCAAGCCGCCATGGCCACACGTTCCCTAGGCTTGTCCCCTTCCTCCTGCCTCTCTGGTACAGCAGCTTCTGGCTGCGTAGGCTCTTCGACTGGCACATCTGGCAGAGCCACACGTTCGTCCTCTGGAGCGACCAGGACATTTGGCTATTTGTCAGCTTTTCTTTCCAGGGGATGATGGCTGTGACTCACCATCGCCTCTCTCTGCAGCGCCTCCAACTCTGCTTGGACCGCTTCTTCTTCTTCTGGGCTCATGCGAGATTGTAATGTCTCGTCGATTTCCTTATGATCAGCATCGGTTGATGTGGAGACACAGGAAGACTGACCCGCTGATACTCCACCCCTTCTCTTGTCTGATCCATCAATTTCTCCACCTTATCCAATGACATCTCCTGGTGAAGCTGCTTGAGCACCTCGTTACCGACAGATAAGCCGTGCATGACAGTAGCTTGAATTTGGGTGAATTCGATTGTAGACACCTGAACGTCAACTCAAGCCAATGCCGGGGAAGGTGACGTACAAGCTCTTGAAGGGTCTGGAGCTGAGAATCAGTCTTGAGAAGTAATGATTCTTGGTATTTCTTCTGCCGTAGTGCTGTTAATGCTCGTTTCTGCCATCAGCCCGGAGTGGAGAGCGGCACATACCTTGTTACCCTCCTTGAGAGCTTGTTTGGCTATCTCCTGCTCTCGGTCCAGGACGGCCGTTAGCTATTCATAAGCTTAGTCCAATGGCTATTGTGATCCACTCACTCGTTTCTGGTATTGCTTCATCTTGTCACGTTGTAGTTTAAGGCTATCGTTCAGCTCATGACAAGACCCGCCAGGCCCGTCACTTACTCCAGGATTGCTCGATCTTGTGCGGTGATCTTTGGACCTGCCTGAGCTAGGCCCACCTTGGCCAGTGTATCCTGCCAATAGCCCATCGCTTGGTCTTGGTTTGGTCGTGACTACCCAGCGATAAGAGGTAATGAAGCTAAATGACAACAACTCGGATGAGCTTCGGAGGTGCCCGTCTCCGTCATACCGACGTTCCATGCCCTGACCTCCTTTCACTTTCCACTTCATCTTGTAGCTACCACCCTACTTCATACCAGCATCGACAAGCTCAAGACGGGGAGGAGAGCAAGATGTTCAACGTCTCGCTATCTGACCGATTAAAAGCGGCCGTCAATACCCTGGAACAGACTGGGTCGTCACTCCAAGCTAGGGCTATTGGCCAAGCACAACCTGGACAAGGACCGCAGTCACCTTCACAAAGCACCACCGCCCTCGCACGATCCGCATCGCCCAGTAATGCTGCGGTCCCATCTCCGACGCAGATTTCGACTGGCAATGCGACAACAGAGCCGAATAGGGACCTAGCGACTTCTCCTACGCGTACCTATTCCACCAGTCAATTGGCCGAGAACGCTTTAAGTGGACTTCGAAAGAGTTTCAATTTCCACCGAGATGGACCTGGACATATTCGGACCGCTTCATCGTCCTCCCCTATTGCTGGGAATAGTAATAATACGGGACAACAGGAATTAAAAGATATCACCTCGCCCTTGCAGAATGCAGCCGCTTCATCTTCTCGACCATCATCACCCGCTCCTATTTCTGCTAGACTAGGGACATTGGTCGGAGGAAGCAACTTTGCTCTTGGATCCGATACACCTTCAGTCAACGGTACAGCGAATGGAACACCTCGACCTCGATCCCCTAATCCCCTTGGCGGTCGGTCACCTCGGCTTAAATCTCTACCTCCTCCTAATCCAGATGATCCCGCAAGCTATCCTTTACCCCCCTCACCTGTTGTCGGACCATCACAACTTCTTTCTCCGGCACCAGCATCCGCATTCGCCGACCCATTAGGCGCTTCACCATCGATATCGCCTCTTGTACCTCCTGATCCGCCTACATTGGGTCTACAATCGCCGACACCGGATGTGGAGAAGACACAGGCAGAGGCGGAGGGTACCTTACCAGATGTGGATGCCGCTTCTGGTTCGAAGGAGACTATGGAACCAGACCCAGCCGCAGCGCCATCCGAAATGAACAATGAGGTGGTGAAAAAGGTGGAAGAGGCTGCTCAGCGATACGAAGGTGAGTCCCGCTTATATCTGCAAAAACGGACATTACGTGACTGACGATCAGAAATGACCTTGAAGTATACAGAGCTTGTTGGTCAGGTCGAGAATGCCAACAAGGTCATCAAGGAATTGACACCCCTGGAAGGCGGTGTGCAGGATTCGGAGGCCTTAGAAGGATGGATGAGGATGCAGAATGGAAAGGTCGATATGGTCACCGAGGAGCTCAAACGGCTACAAAGCAAGCTCACCCGTATGTCTACCCATCTCTTCAGCAAATCAAGCTAACTAGCAGTACAAGAATCCCGTATGGAAGAACTGCGAGATACGCACCGTCTAGAAGGCTCATCACAAACGGAACTCGTCACCAAACTCCGTTCTCAGCTCTCGACGGCTGAACAGAATTTGGCTTCAAGAGCAACAGAGTTGATGCAGCTCGGTCAGATGCGTGCGGATCTCACAAAAGCACAAACCCAGGCCAAGGAGGAAGAAGAGAAAAGGACCAAAGCAATCTCGCTCCTCAAGACTGTTAGGCAGAAACTGGTCAAGGCAGAAAAAGACCGGGAGGAGGTCGAGAGGGATCGTGCGGAAGAAAGGGCAGAGCGTAGTCGAGCAGTGGAAGAGGTCGAGAGGATGAAAGCTGAGCGGGAAAGGGAGGTGAACAATCTGAGAAAAGGGTTCGAGAGGGAGTTGAATGGTGTCAAGGAGAGGTATGAGAAGGATCTGCAAGCTAAAAAAGCTGCATGGGAGCTCGAGATCATCACTACCAAGGTACGCTACGATCATTAGAGGGAAACAAGGGGCAAGCTGACAGCAGGCCTCTCATGCCAAGGAGCAGTCATCTCGCTTGGCACAAGTGAACGGACTGGAAGCTATTGTAAAAGAGCTCAACTTAAGCAAACAACAACAATTCGAAACCCTCGAAGCCCGCCAGTCAGAGGTCGAAACTGCCCGAAGTCAAATGGAAGCAATGCAGAATAGCACGAAAGAACTAGAATTCCAACTCCGCGAATCGACAGAACGATGTGCAGTCCTCGAAGATCAACTCAACTCCACTTCCAAATCCGACATACGAGGTCGATTGGGCGTCAACGTTCGCTCTGCCAGAGATACTCCTTCCCCTTCACCATCCAGGCAGAACAGCTATGATCCCACATCTGCTGGAGAGGTTCAACGATTATTGGCCGAAGCGGAATCTAGGGCTGAAGTCAAGATTTCCGATTTGAAAGCGAAAATTAGAAGTCTGGAGAATGAACGTAATGATGCTGAAGAGGAGTGGGCGAATAAATTACAAGAACGTGTGAGGGAGTCGGAGAAATTGAGGAGGGCAATGGCAGAGAAGGATACAGAATACAATGATGTCCTTAGGACTAGTCGGGAGAGGGAGGAACAAGCTGAAGAGGCTGAAGGAAGGAGAAAAGGGTTGGAGAGGGAATTGAATGCTTTGAAAGCGAAAGTGGAAGAGGCAAAGGGCGATATGTCGACTTCTGCCGATGCCGAGGTATGTCCTCTTTCAATCCATAATATATCACTGACATATAGCGATCGGCTCGTGAAGAAATCACAAACCTCCAATCTCAAATCACTAGCTTGAATACCCAACTTGAAGAATCAAAGAATCTATCTGCCCAACTGCGACAGACTAATCGGACATTACGTGAAGAAATGCGTAAAGTACAATCCTCGGTTCAATTAATGGAACGATCCAGAAACCCAGGGGTTGGATACTGGTCTTCCAATTCACAATCTGGACCATCTACCTCTTCTGCCGTCCCAGCCCCTCGGTCTGGTATGACTAGTCCGACACCTGTTACGACTCCTGGGTTGGAGAGTATGATGGGTACTCCTACTAGAGAACGCAAGAGTCTGGAGAGTGTCGATACGAGAGCTAGCCCTGCTCCTAGTGAGGCTCCTTCGCAGTCGAAGGCAAAACCAGTGGCAGACGAGGAGGAAGTGAATCTCGAGGTATGTCATTATCGCTTACAACCGTCGTTAGAATACTGGGGCTAATGAACAGTATCTGCGAAATGTCATTTTGCAGTTCTTGGAAAACAAGGAGATGAGGCCAAATCTAGTGCGAGTTCTGTCGGTGATTCTGCGCTTTACACCGCAGGAACTGAGGAGACTTAATGCCAAGCTCTTGACATAGTATGCATTACCTTGTAATGAGAATTTACTATCTCTTCGCTTCTCTTCGTCCGTCCCGCCGAGTCCCCATCTAACCAATGATCTCGTAAATAGCCTTTTCAATCGTCTTCTTTGCATTTGCAATAGGTGGACATCTGCCAGGTAACATCTGGGTAGTAAACACCGCCTGATCATCAGCTTCAATCTCCTCATGGACACGGGGCACATACGGCAATACCCGACTTTGGATCCATCCAATATTCAGTCCCAGCCGCACCACCCCATCCCACACTCCCAGCTAATCGACCCCAACCCTCCCTCCTCTCCCCATTTTCAGGTTGATAAACAGCAACAGCAGTACTCCAATCTACTTCCCCATCCTTGAATCCAGGGTGATCATCAGGTAAAGACCAGTATGATTTATACATCTTTGATAGACCGTTCAGTGCGGTTTTGGAGAGTGTACCGGTGAAGATTGAGTTGACGCTTTCGTCTGATAGGATCTTGTTTGAGGGCGGTGGGGTGGAGGAGGTAAGGGAGAGGTAATGTTGGAGGAGGTATTGGAGTAGGAGGGCGTAGTCTGATGTTTTGGAGTAGATACCTCCTCCTCCTGCTGGGTATTCGATCTCTTCCCGCCTTTAATCAGCTATCTCCTCGGAATTCCTGAAGTATTATAGCTTACTTCCTGGGGAGCTTCAAGAGGTCGAGCTGATCCACTAGCTCTTCCCATACGATCCCATCGGTCTTTTCACCGGCAGCCTTCGAAGCAATTCCAGCCAAAGGGCCCGTGGTACCTACCATCAGCTCTGCCAGGCACAAGAGATGGAGGACTTACCCTCGACGCCCTCGGCTCCACGACCGAATCGGAGGGGCATCAACTTATCCTTGTATTCCTCGCTGAAGGGGTAGTATGTCGTCGAGTTCATGCCCAATGGCTTGAGCACATTTTCTTGGAGGTACTCTTCTGTACCGGTGCCAACAATCTCGGGAAGGATCAGGGCGAGCCATCTCCCTCGTCAGCCTCCGAATGGATGGGTTAAGGGGGAAAACTCACTCGGCAGAGTTTCCATACTCGTAGACGGTACCTGGTTCGTAGCAAATTGGAGTATGGATTAGGTTTTCCTGCTCATCAGTCTCATCCTCCGAGCCGCGCTCAAAGTCACGTACCACCTTGCAGGAATTCACATATCCCTTGCCCTTGGGAGTGACCTTTTTCCAAGCCTGTACAGTCTCACCAAATTCCATCCCAAACCCACTACTTTGATTCAACATCTGCAGTAGTGTAATGGGTTTATCATTAGGCTTGAGTATCGGCTCCCCATTCTCCTTGAAGCCGGTCAAGATCTGCTTGGAAGCTTCCTTGAGAGGGGGATAGAGTGCCGTCATATCGGTGTCGAGGCTCAGTACACCCCTGTCGACCAGAGTCAAGTAACCTGTCCATTAGCCGGATGGTAGTTGCAAAGACAACTTACAGACAGAAGTGATGAGTTTGGTCGTGGATGCGAACCACATGACATCGTCGCCCGTCACATCTCTCGAGTCCGGTTTGAGCATATCAAACCTCCCACTCTGACCATTGAACAGCGTCTCGGTAGGTGTGACTAGGGTGAGGAAACATCCAGGCAAGACCTGTGCTAGCTCATCGAGAGTCTTTTGTAGTCTCTCTTTCTGTTGGGCGTCGAGTGAGGTGGGTGCCATTGTTGTTGATACAGTAGTGAGTCCATGCTGGGCACCAAGCCTACACCTCTTTATGTGTAGAGCACTTACCCCACCCCTGTTACCTTGTCTTGCCGGAATAGGCCGGTGCTCACCGACATTTACCCGAGATTAATCCTCCACGTGGCTGTCCGGTGACGTCTCGGGAATCAGCAGCAACAATTTCAGATCGGTACATGAAGTTGACCATCGCAGACATTATAGAGCATGCTAGAGCACCAAACGCGAATAATATCAACCCGCTAGCTATCCACAACACTCTGAACAGACTTTGAAGATGACTGGGAAGAAAAAGAATCGATTTCAAGCGATCTCGTCAGCCGATTATGATGATCCTCCAGCTCCCCTCGATACGACTAAAATGGCCATGGGCCGAACTCCTGATCTAGCAGCTCTGGCTACTGTTCTTGCTGTAAGCTGGCAGGAACATTTCAATGAAGCTGACCAGTCAGCTAGACTATCCATCAATTGATCAGCCGCTGATTATGGCTCTGATGTCGGATTACGAGCCTTCTGCCCTTCTTGCGAAATTACCTGAAATTCGAGAACAGCTCGGAATACTTGAAGCTAGTTTGGTGCCGGATACCGATAATGCTTATATACCCGATACCACACACGATAATGATGACGACCTTGTTCAATCGACTAGCTCGCTCTCGCTTGGGGTCAAGAAGAAGGGCGGAAAGGGCGGGAAGAAACGAAAGAGTCCACTGAGTGGAACAGCTAGTACTAGTGATAGTGGACTGAAGAGTGGGCGTAGTGCCAAGACTCAGAGCACTACGACCACACCAACCAGCGAGACCGAGGGAGATGGCGAGGATGGAGAAGGGTATCTGGAAGAGCTGGAGCTTCTGGGCGAGCTTTTCCCAACAGTGTAAGCTAACTGCCAATAATCCACAGAGGCCAAGCTGACCCATAGCCCGGTCGCACAGATCAAAGAAGCCCTATCCGTCGAACCATCACTACCCGCCGCCATAGACCACCTTCTCTCCCTGGAACTGATAAAGGACGTTGAGACAAGAGGGGAATGGCCCGATGAGGTTATCACCGACGAAGGCAAAATCCAACCTGTCGAGGAAGAACTACAACCGCCCTTCCAGTACGCTCTCTCCCGAGTCCAATCTCACCCACCCCGGAAATCAAAGACGAAACAACGTAAGAATATAACTGTACCCCTCGTTGACACTCTGAAACGATCATCACCCGCCCCATCTCGCTCTCAATCACCTTCGAGAGGTAACAAGGCACCTCCGCGAGCTGGTGATAATGCTTGGGGCACAATGGCCTCGTTGGCAGCACACCTTTCGGATTTACTTTCACCTTCGGCATCGTACTTTTTGTCGTACCTCCATTCCGCTAAATACTTTTCGCCATACTCGGCTGTTCGAGCCAGTTTGACGGCTATTCCCGGTACGGCAGCTGTGGAGCAGGATACCCGATCTCGACAGGTACTAGAGGAGATGTATGGTTTATCGTTGGGTGAAGGGTCGCTTCAGACTCAAAGTGACCTAACTCTATGTGCGAAAGTCGCTGGAGGGGACGTAGCGACAGTCATGGATTTGATGGATCTATTGGGAGAAATTGGTCAATGGCAAGGAGACGATGATTTGGATCGATACGATCAGTACTCTCGTTCAGCCACCAGTAGTCCGGTTACACCTGCAGCCCCACTACTCCCGACCACACCACTGGTCGAGACGACGGATGAAGATGAGCCCGCCTCTTCACCTCGCAAGACACGCAATCCGAACCTTATGAAACGTCGACCCAAAGCAGAAGCGCCCGATCCATCAAAGAGCGACATGTACCGAACGGAATTCATGATGCGTCCTGGAACCAAGACGACAAACCTACTCAAAGATCGATTTATCCCAGGAGCTACAGCTGCTGTATCATCAACTGCCAATCCTACCGCACACGATAATTTCGGCGAAACGTCTTCATTCAGTCAACCGATGGGACGATCCAAGAGTCACCCTGGAAAACAAGTCCATCCGAAGAATTGGCGTCACGTGAACCATGTTCAAGAGCGTCAAAGACGGAACGGTGAATTGCACCCGTATGCGGCAAACATCCCTTCCTATGCCCGTGGAGCACTACCACATGATTCGACTCCCGGAGCTTTGTATACTTCGACGCAGAGTGGTGAAATGACGGTAGAAGAATGTCTACGCAGAGCCCAAGCCGAGAGGGAGAAGCGAGAGTCGTCCGTCCGATTGGCGGGCAAGCATTTCGGTATTTCCGGATCACGATCAACAAACGGATCAGTGACTGGTGCCTATGCCTTGCGAGCTAGGGAATCAGCCGCCGCCGCTCGAGTCTGGGAATTGAAGGCAGCCAGGATGATCGTCATGACTCGCCTAAAGCAAACGGGACATACCATCGATCTACATAACCTCACAGTCCAAGAAGCCCAGGTCGCTGTCTTGGAAGCTGCAGAATGGTGGTGGGAGAAGGAGAAGGCTAGATTCCATGGATTCGCCGATGGGGTCAATCGAAAGGCGAAATCATTCGTTCCGAGTAGGTCTCTGACGGTCATCACGGGTGTCGGACGGCATTCGGCTGGTCAGACGGGTGTCTTGGGACCTGCAGTGGCCAATACGTTAGAAGCGAATGGGTGGAGGATAGAGAGGGGAGAGCGAACGAGGGGGTATATCTCGATTACTGCCCGGAATGCTTTTTGATAGAATGCGTATAATACTTGCTTTACTGCTGTTTGATGTGTATTTAGACTCGATTGTAGCATTATGTGAATTTATAGAATCTGAATTCAGATTCCTGTCAGGATACAGGCTTTCACGATATTCAGCGCTGCAGATTTGCATGGAAGATCTATGAGCCTTCAAACCTAGGCGGCCATACTCTTCCTGGCCATCTCCAAAACACCCTCGAAAGTCTCATTGCCACCAGTGAATCCACTAGCATGACAGAAAGTACACCCTTCAATTCCACTGGCTTTACTCAACTCAGCATCCCTAACACCACACCAAGCCTCAGGCATGGATTTACGGTTAACGAACGAAGTGGTAGATTCGGGAACACACTGAATCCTCCATTTAGCTCCTGGAGCTTCTGATTCGGGGTACAAAACGTATAGGATGGTAGAGGCGGGGGAGAGGGTGGGTTCGATATTGAAGAGGTGGTCTTTCCATGGTACTGCTTGGTTGAAGACTAGGACGGAACCGGACTTGTCAACTTCGAATCGCTTGTCGAGAGCTTCTTGGACAATATCTCGGGCTGGTAGCCATGCTTCTGAGAATTCGTCGAGCTGGTTTAGGAATTCCTCGCCGGTGATTTGGGATGCTTTTGCGAATTTCTCCTGTGTTCGTCAGCAAGATAATTATATAAGTGGGAGCTTTTCATACATCGTATACGTCGTCTGAGGTGGGCTCGTTCCATCTTGGGTTCAATCGCCTGACTCGGGCGGAGAGGTCGGTTTGCTGGCTGTATGCAGTCTCGGCTGCGATATTGATACCGTTGTCGATACTATCTGTCAGCTCTTCCCTGAACCAAAAGTTATCGGCTTACGCATCTACCGATTCGATCATGGTCTTTCTAGTCAGCACATAACCACTATATCAAGGGAGAACATACCTTGTAAAGCCTTAACCAAAGGATCTCTACTTTTGGGTCCTCCTCACTCATTCCAGTCCTCTTGGCGATGATCTTCTTACCAAAGTGCCTATTCATCAGCACTGTTCAATTTTGGGACATACTTGTAAACCAGACCAGCGGAACTGAGCTTAGTCTTGTCAAATCCTCCATAACCAAAGACCTCCGTGAAACCCCTTTGATGGTGGTCATATCGGTGTTTCTCGGGTGAGTAGACTCCTCCGACGTCGACGACAATATCTAGCGGATCGACTGTTTTGTCAGCTACCAACACAGCGAGTCGACCATAGAATGTAGCATACGCTTTGCGGGGTCACGGGTCCTGACGAGGTCTGCGTCCTTGTACTCGTCCGTAAGACGGAGCATGAATACCGCGAGAGCCTCTGACTGTTAGTTCCCCAGGTCTTATATAACCAGGCTAGAGCAAGCGTACCATCACAGTGGAAAGTGCCCGAGTGGGTACCGATGACCTGAAATCAGCTTTGCTTTCGCTCGAATGGGAGAACTCACTTTTGTAGACTTCATTCTTTTTGCGATTTGTTCAGAGCTCATGAGATATGTGCGGGTCGAGGGTGTTCTCTGTACTATTCTAGATGCTGATTGAAAGGTTCTAAGCATGCACCTAAGTATGGTCAACTGAACCAATGGATCAATTGAGATTTCAGTTGTAACTTGCTCCACTTTCCCACGCTCTTGTGACTACTTTCCCACGATATCCCTACTTTATAGTGCTCCGCTGTTCGGGATATACTCTTAGTACTCGCGTAATGAGTTAATCCTTATACCCTGTAAGCCACCTTGATCCTCTTGTCTATGCTATTATCATCAATCAAACAAACTACATCCTTGTACAATACACCATAACACTCTTGTCAGTGTGACCTACACCCTGTTCAAAAGCTATACAACACCACTGCTCTCGACTTTAGAGCTCGTTAAATCACGATAAACACGTTATACTACCATGTCGGGTCGGATAAGGCGGCCGTCGGCATCCACCTCTGCCTCGACACCTAGAGGGGGCAGTCGGCATAAGATCACGGATGAGAGTCCTAGGAGTGAAAGTGGAACGCCGATGTTTGAGGATGATGAAGAAGGTGAGCTCATATTTGGCTGGCAGGGGGAGGTATATGACGGAACGTGTCTCCGGCTCATACCACCTTCTGTGCTGCCTGTCCTATCATGTTTGAATGCTGATCACATCTCAGGCGCTCGAAAACGCTCGACAAGAGGTCGTAATCCATTACCACCCTCCTCCGGACCCCTGTTCCCACCTCTACCGCCAAAGTTACCTAAATCGAGAATATCGGGCAACTCGTTCGGCGCAGACCTCGAACCCCCACTCGAGACTTCTCCTGCTCAGAGCGAGAAACCGGATCTACCAAGCACATCGAACGCATCCCTAACGCCACCGCCGCCAGGGAGTGAGGATGTCTTGCTCGATGATGAGGAAGAGGAGGAGGAGGCGGCAAACGACGAGGAAGACACAGAGTCAGGCGATAAGGACGTTGTCAAACCCAAAATAGAAGTGGAAGAGGCTACTGAAGCAGAAGTCAAGGAGGAAGAACTGGCACGTAATGCTGAATCTCATAGTAGAGCCAAGCGTCGGAGAGGGGAGGAAGCGTTATTGCTGGACGACCATTTACTACCGCCCGAGATTCGGAATATCTCACAACAATCAACCAGTAGGAGGAGTAGTAATGCCAAGGGTGATCTTGAGGATGAGAGGCGAAGGAAGAAGACACCTCGGGAGGACATCATTCTCGATGACAAGGCTGTGGAACGCGCCATGGTGGAACGGCAGAGAGACCCGTCATATGGAAAGACAATGCAGACAGTCAGAACTGCGGAAGATCTGAGACGAATGGGCATGGACGTGGAGGAAGAAGAGAATGAAGTTGAAGTTGAAGGTGAAGGTGAAGGCGAAGGTGACGAAGACGAGGATGGCGGGCAGGATATCACACGATGCGTTTGTCAGACAGATGGTGAGTCCTGCAATACCCATAGGTAGGGAGGGTACTGATGATAGATCCGGACAATACTTCCATGATGATTTCATGTGATAAATGTAATGTCTGGCAACATGGACCCTGTATGGGCATATGGGGAGATGATGACGCTCCTGATGGTGAGTCACTTAATGTCGGAACAACTGCTGATAAGTAGAATATTTCTGTGAGCTGTGCCGTCCGGATTTACACGGTCCACTGAAACGATGGATACGCCGCTGTGGACGAGACATGTACGTCAAATCATCTAATCATCTGCTGATAACCAGTGCAATGTTTGTTCCTCCAACGTATGATGATTTACGAAACATGCGTCCTCACGGCGATAAATCAGCTCCATCACAATCCACAATCTTTACCGATCCCGCTCGTAATCCCTCACCGTCACCTCCACCACCCCCAAAACCAGCTTCACGATCGCATCATAAGAAGGAAATAGACCCACCCGTCCCAGCACAAGAAGGAAGAAGGACTGGACGTCGCCTGCCGTTTCCCGATAGACCAGCTTCACAAAGTCGTGAACCTGCACCTGCTGCAAAACCACCGTCCCTAGCCAAACGTAAAAGCTCGGCTGGCGTGGTTGACCCGATATCGCCAAATCGATCATTATCACCTTCGGCACATATGCATTCTGCCGCTAGGAGACGTATTACCATGAACTCTAGGGATTCGCATTTCGAAGAGGAAGTCAAGGCTGCTATGGAAGCTAGTCGGCGAGAGGCATTGGGATTATCGCCTGCTGCAGAGGTAGTTGTGGAGGAACCAGTGGAGGAAGAGGAGGAAAAGCCAGAACCTAAAAAGGGGAAACGGAAACGTGATGAAGAAGAGCCAGGTGAGTCCAGCAGATGACAAGTCGGCGAGTACTGACAATTAGTCATAGACGGAGCACCCAATAGCAAATCCAAACATCCTAATCAATATACCTACCGCCCTAAACCTCCTTCATCATCACAACCTGCCGCACCTGCTGCGCCCTCCCCAGCTCGTCGCGGAGCAGGAGGAGGTACACCCGCCCCACCCTCGATAGCTCCTCCACAGCATGAACATGGAACACGTCGAGCGGGAGCCATAGCCCATGGCGCTATTGCCAACCCCACACTCTCCGCTACTTCAGTCGCAAATCTCAATTGGTACCTCCCAGACCACTTGACCGCATATACCGATCTCCTACCCACTCCTCAACCGAATGCCCTGGATGTGAGATCACAAAGGACATTACCGCATATATCCAGGAATCATCATGCCAATCAACGTTATGGACCATTTAGTAATGATCGGGATGAAAGTGGGAGATTGATCTTGCCCGAAGAAATACCAATGAGGGAACCCACAGGAGAAGCGGAAACCCACTTGGAACCACCCGCTAGAGTTCGATATCCCGCAAAGAGAATTACGGTGGGAGAAATCAGAAAGAGGGTAAAGCACATGATGGATTATTGCTCCAAAGCGCAAAGTGGGGAGGAGAAACGATTGGAACGGAATAAACTGCTGGGTATCGTCGTTACTCCATTACCAAAGAAAGGCAAGGGTAAAGAGAAAGCGGACCAAAACGAGGATCACCCAAATGGAAACGGGGATTCTATGGATATCGATGAACCTTCCGGATCTGGTTTGGAGTCACGCGACCCTCTAGGCGATATCGATATGAACGTACCCGAAGTATCCTCTCCACCGCCCAAAACATCACTCGAATTAATGGAAGAACTCACTCGAGATCTTATTTCCTTCCAGGAGACTTATCTATCGAATACATCCGCTACACCCTTGCCTCCGCCTATATCGAATTTCGAATCATCCTTACCTGTCCCAGGGATGGAATCTAGGGCTGTATCTGAAGCTGAAGCTGAGCCGGAAATCGAAGCTGAAGCAGAGATCCAAGCCGAGCCCGAAGCGGGACCCACCTCCGCCGGTGAAGGTTCTACCGAGACCGACGCCGCCAACGAAAGGCAAGTACAAGCAGATGGACTGGAAGCGTTAGTATCCGACGAGGTCGCTATGATATTGGATCATCCCGAACCTGAACTTGGACATGAAGGACCATCGACCGCCTCTGAAAATGGTAAAGGTGCGGGTGAAGCGACAGATGGTCAAGAGGAAGGTGGAGCTACAGAGATCCCAGCTTCTTCTTTCGAAATACAACCACCACCTACCGAGATCGAGGCTGTTCCCGAACCTGAAACTACATCGATTATCGTAGATTCAGAGACTCATCCGACCCTCGATGACCTCGATGGACAGGATCAGGTGATGCTTGATGAGACCATCATGGAACCTACATCAGGCCTGGACGTGTACCGAGAAGGGGAAGTTGATCAGGTTGTAATCTCTGGACCGGAGGAGGTGGGTGTGGTTGATAATTACCCAGAGGAGGTGGATGTAGTAGAAAGTCACGCGGAGGAGGGTGGGGCGGATGGGGCGGCGGTGGTGGAAGAGGAGGAGGAGGACGTCGAAGAGGTCGAAGAGGTGGAAGAGCACGGCAAGGAGGAGATCCCACAGGTGGAAGTTAGTAGTGATCGACCCGTGACTCCAGCTGTGGTCGAGGCTGTCGTATGATTCTCAAGATCAGTAGAGTACTCGTACATTGTATCAAAATTATGTCATTGTGATGTAGAATATGTATACCATCCCTCGTCCTATTTCTGGTGCATCAGTGCT
>Ga0308160_10003712_pt1 | contig 16920 bp, 19 predicted proteins | sample PhyFR1_FD_201036 | JGI IMG/M metagenome (GOLD analysis project Ga0308160, IMG submission 201036) | Phyllosphere microbial communities from UC Gill Tract Community Farm, Albany, California, United States - DLSLF.R1 | ecosystem: Host-associated > Plants > Phyllosphere > Unclassified | place: USA...
GGCGCCAAGGAGGACCCATTCGCGGTCAACATGGCCGTCATGCGTCAACTCCAGCGCCAAGTCCACGAGGAGAACTCTCTCCAGAAGAGCGTTGTCATCATGCAGCAAAACTCTGCCCACTTCGAGGAGGGTATCGTCCGCTCGATCCAGTCCGCCTGGGCCACTTTCGACGAGTGGCAATCGCGAATGTCCACCTCTGTCCAGGAGACTTGGCGCCACCTTGGTGTCAACATGGCTCAGCTCATGCCGGACCGCGAGTGGATCTCGTTCGCCGCCAGGTCCGACCACCTCCTCGACCCGGAGACCCCGCTCAGGAACCCGGACATGATCGACTACCCGGGCAAGAACGACCCGAGCGTCGTCCCCGTGCACACTGGTCTCCTCGAGAGGAAGAAGCGATTCACAAAGTCGTACAAGGAGGGATTCTACGTCCTTACCGCCGCTGGTTACCTCCACGAATACGCTTCGTCTGACCCTACCACTGCTACCCACCCCATCTGGTCGCTCTTCCTGCCTGCCTGCACCCTTGGCCCTCCTTCGTCGGCCACTACCGCTAAATCGCACAAGTTCCACATTGAGGGCCGAAAGGACGGCACGTCGGCGAACGGCAAGACGCCGGGCGGACGAGGTCTGTTCGGCGGCAGCGAGCACGCCTTCACCTTCCGTGCTCGATCTCACGAGGAGATGATGGAGGTCTGGAACGACCTCCGAATGCTGGTCGCCAGGTACCTTGTTGCCAGCGAGCAAATGGAGAGGGATGGACCCATCTCTTTGGCCGTCCGAGGCGCCGGGTGAGTTGTTATCGTTATTCCCCGCGCCGCGCTAATGTCAGATACCAATCCGAAGAGGAGGAGGAAGAGGATGAGGAGGAGGATGGATCTTCCGTCGAGGCCGAGGAGGAGGAGGAGGATGACGAGGCCGAGCGAGGCGAAGTCTCCCACCACCCCGAGCACGACATTGTGCACGAGCATGAGCATGAGCACGAGCACGAGCACGAGCACGCCGCTGCCGACAACGAGGAGGTCCCGGCTTACACCTCGGACAACACCGCCCCGGTCGAGGTTGGTCCCAACGGTTACGCTGTAAGTATCCACATGACCCGATTTCTGTGCTTGGCTAATCTCAGCTCGAGAAGAAGGGCAAGCCCGAGCTCGGCCCAGAGGCTACCATCGACTCCAGCGCCGAGACAAACCAGAACCAGAGCCTGTCGCGCAAGGAAGAGAAGAAGCCAGCTCGCGACGAAGAGCCTACAACCGGTGAGGCTCATTCTTTCGCCCCGTCCCACTCTTCCCAAGCTCCCGCATCCGGCGATGCAGCCGACCACGACTCGGCCGACCAAGCCAGCGTGGCGAGGTCGGATGTGCAAGACCCCGAGGAGATGCTCGGCGAGGTGCCCCGTGCGCCGTCCGTGCACGAGCCCAGTCAAGTGCCCGAGGCGCCTGGTGTGGCGCCCACGAGCCAGCAAGGTGTCTTCGGCCGGATTGCAGGGACCCTCACCGGCAAGCACTAGTCGGATCACACGACGACCCTCACACCATCATTTTGTCCCAATCGATGAGAACCTTGTACTGATATTTTCAGCCGACGAGTAGACGTGGAAGTGGACCGTGTGCAATTGTCATAGCTTTGATCTAATAGGTACTACAGCTTTAATTTGAATGAATCGTTGTTTGAGCACGTGTTCGGGGGTGTCGATTTTGGAACGTCGTGAGCATTCTGCTTTGCATGAGCACCACCCCCATGCATGCGTCTTGAGACGTCATGCCACACGGGCAAGACCTGACGCCGGACAAGGCAGACATGCCAGACACGGAAGTCGCCCCGTCTCGCGTCATCGCTTGGCGGGAAGTGCCACACGCAAACAAACAAAACCAAACGCCGGGATGGGTTGAGGGGTGGGTCGATTTTTTAAAACGGTGGCAGGGGAACAGCCGGGGGGAATACGATCCTGTTTGTAATGGAAATACCACAAGTCGTAATCGACCACACCGGCATTACGTGATTCAACACCGCCACGGCGGGCTAAGTGACTTGGTTGTTGCTTTGGTTTGCACACGGATTTAGTTACCCTTTCGATCGCCTTTCATCACTCACTTTCACCTTTGCAAAGCGTTACTTCGTCTTGACGTCTATATCACCTCGCGCCTAGATTCGGAGGACACCGCGACGTCTTTCGCAGACAGAGGGCTTTATCAATTTCACACGGCCCGTCGCTCGAACCCCTGCGCATCACCTTCGCCGCTAGCTCGGTTCTCCCCGCAGCTTCGCTCTTGCCTGTCTCGTCGCCTTTAATAACCCTTCGACCACAACACCAATATGAAGACTTTCGTCCCGCTCCTTTCTGCCTTGGCGCTCGCGTCGTCCGCCGTCGCCCAGCGAGTAACAACCACTTACACTGTGAGTCCTCGTTATGTACTTGATCATGCGAATGCTAATGATAGTGGTTTGTGCGTATTTTGACCAGTTTGTTTGCGCCACGCTGACCTGTAGCAAGGAGATACCGTCGTTTACACCGTTTCGACCGATCCAGTTGCTGGCGCTGTCGAGACCGTTACTTTGTGAGTGTTGGTGTGATGGCACGTTGCTCGAGCGCATTGGGTGTGGAGTGTGGAGTGTGGGTAGCCATATTGTCATGGCGGTGTCGGGCCCGGAGAAGCAGACCGATGTAGTCAGCGCACGATAGACGAGCCCGACTCGTCAAAGACGGTGTGCGATGTGCGACGGACGACCTGCAGCTTCGGACTATGCGATCTCGAACCGTGCTGACCTCAGAACCACCCTCACCGGCCCAGCCGATAATGGTATAGCCACTGGCGCCACGACAGCGCTCACAACCGCGCTCACCACCGCGATCGCCACGTCCACCACCACCGCCCGTACTAGGACCACCCGGACCACCGCTGCCGCCACCACCGACGCCAACGGTCGTCCATTGACGACCACCGGACCGCGAGTCGTCGGCCAGCAAGAGACGATGGCCCCCATGCGAACTACCACTTACTGGTACGACCCTGGAAATGGAGTGTGGACCGTCGCGACCTGGACCGCGACCGTCACGGCCGAACCGACCGTTGCGACTTACATCCCCCCCGCAGGCACCGTGGCAGATTACGACTCGTACCAATCGGAAGTGAATGGCAACTTGTTCGCTAGCGCAAAGGGATCGCAAGCTGCCAACCTCGCCAGTGGATCGACTGGTGCGGCCGGTAAGCGCGCCGCGGCCGGTTTGGCCGTCATCGTCGGTGCCGTCGGTATTGGAGCGGCCGTCGTCGGCTTCTAGGTGTAAGCGATTACACGAGATATTGGCGAGCGAGCGAACGTGGCGAGAGGAGGAGGGAGGCCGCAGCAGGAGCGAAAGGAGGAGATAGACTATTCACACGTGTTTTCATTACGACCCGACCCCTTCCCATCATCTTATTCCGCCCGTCGGCCCGGCCGTCGTCGGGCGGCTCAACGTCGGGCTCGGTCTGTACTGTTACATGCATCTGGACATTGCGTACTGGTGCGGCTGTGTGGGGGTTAGATGGTGTAGGTCGCATAGGGCTTATGATAATGTTGACATATCTCGTCTCGCTCGACTACATAAGCGCGTGGAAACGCAAGGGTCTTGTATCCTATACTTCCTGCGAGAACTCGCGTCGCTAGCTAGCATTGCACGTCAAAGCGTATCATACGACCATGGTCGAGTTGGGTGGCTGCTGTGGCTTGCCCGTTCGAGCGCCGGCGCTTGCGTGGAGTCAAGGACCATCCGATCTGGCATTGTGGCATGATGTGCATGATTATAAGTGGTGCGCTATTCCCAGCCAATACAATATCGACATCTATCGCTCGGCACTGAGCTCTCAAAAATCCGTCTATCCTAAAACACCGTACCAAAGCGTCCACCCGCCTCGTCGCATACGCAGTATGCCATACTGATCTCAAAGGCCCCGTATCCCAACCTTCAGCCTCCACCCGGGTGTACGCTCAACAAAGTCAAACCCATCTCTCTGATCAAATGCCGACTTCTACCCACCCCTACGCCGCCTGCCCGTTCGCCGGCGCCGTAGCGCCCATATCCAACAATCCCTCCCAGATGCTCTCATCCATTTGCAACAAACTGCTGAGAAACGTGAAATCGTCGGTACTTTCCCCTCCCTCGCCCAGCCCGCCCATGCCGGCGATGAGATTCGGTCCGACAGTCGTATGATGGTATTCCTGGCGATCTGGTCCGATGCCCGAAGGGATCCCAGCGCTGGGGTAGGGCAAGACGGGCGTGACGTCCGGGACGGAGTTTGGTCTGGGCGTCAGATGCGCTGGAGTGTGGGTCGAGCTTGAGGCGGTCGTAGGCGCTCTTGATGCGATTGCGCCTGGTCCGGGTGCTTGTCCATGCTGATTCTGCTGTGGTGGTTGGACCTGTTGAACCTGCGGTGGTTGATGGCCCTGCGACGCTGATCGAACTTGTTGGCCTTGCTGCATTGCGACTGCTGAAAGTCCCGCTGTGGGCCCAAAGACACCCTCGCGGATAGTCGGGTCGTTGGCTGGATCGTAGAGATACGGATACGATTCCGCCACAGACGCAGCATCGCGCAATCCATACTGCGCTATCAATGCGCCGAGCCGTCGTTCCGCCATGTGGCCAAGAGGGTTTGCTCGTAGACCTGATAATGCGTCGAGAATGACCAAAATATTCGTCGCGCACTCCTTTACCGTCGAGTCGGTGTAAATGCTCAGAGGCAATCGGCCTGAATCGCGCTGCAAAGCCGGCGGATTCCGATCAGGCCAGATGGGTAGCGAGGAGATATCCGCTTGAGTATCACGCGACGTCCAGTAGCGCACGGCTCGAAGTACTGGAATAGCGTACGAGGTGGCGGCGTTGAAGAGGTTCATCGCGGTGAATGCGACAGCCATCGGTCCGTGCTTTGCGTCCATCAGCACTCGGATCGTGGGGATCGTGTCCATTGTCCGTTTGGCATTCTCCAAGCAGGCAGTGTACATCCTGCGTTGAGGTGACGGCGACGAAGGTCCAATGTCGCCGAATTCCAGCCAATGTCGAAGCAGGTTTGCGGCAATGTGGGTGACGGCGAGGTTAAGTAGCAGCGCCTGCGACGCATATCGGCAAGAGACAATACTGGTCGGGTCGATATCGCTCGGTGCGGGCGTGCCGAACTGCTCAGAAGGCAATTTGTACTCTAGCCAAAACTGTATATCGCGGTAGATGATTTCGCATTCGCCTAGCAAGACTTCCGGATCGACAAAGCCTATCCGCCGCTGGAAAGCAACCGTACGGGGGATGAGCTCGAGCGTATCGAGCATGAGGTGGCGATAGCGAGATATGCGCGAGAGTTCATCCTTGGACCGGACGCGGATGATTCGGAAACAATAGTCATACTCGCCGGCGCGGTAAGGGAGATCGAGATTGACGGGCGAAGAGAGATTACGTGCGGTCATGTCGGGCCGGCACAGGTTGAGACGTAAATGCGGGACGGGATCTTCCCCTGCATACATATGCGACCACCTGATTGTCAGCATTGACCCGCGGGTCTGCGATTCGCCAGACCCACCTGCACGCAGTATACAGACTCCATGCTACCCGCCGCCAGTGATTCCGCTGCGTATGGTCTAGATCCCGCCACGATTCCGACGATTCGTCAAACATGCCCAGTTTCATCGCAAACTCCATCGCAGGCACTGTGAGCTCTTTGATCTGCAAGCCTTGTCCGGCGTAGACAAGGTAGATGATACAGCCCAGCAGGGCGTCGATCGCGCCTATCGACGTGGGCGTGACAGGTAATGACTGTATTGCCAAATCGAACAATCTGTCCGATTCGCCCTTGCGCAATGGAGGCCGATAGAGAGCCGAAGGTTCGGCATCGAGAAGCGAGTACGGGACGGCCAGCGAGGCATATATCATCCCGGCGGAGATTGAGTCGATACCACCGGTCGATATTGCTTTGTGCCAGACAGCAAGGGCATCTCCACCATCCCATAACCAATCGCACTGCCATCAATTGTGAACTCACAGGGGTGATTACGAAACAGAAGTTCGCATGTTCAAAGCAAAAGCAATGACTCACCTCGGAGAAGAGGTATTCTAGTAAGATTTCACATGTAGCTCGCGGGGGCAACGAGGCCAAGACTGTCTGCCAGAGCGTCTTCTCTTCGGCGGATACGGGTGGCTCAGTGGCTTGTCGTCGGGGCGGTGGTGAGGAGGATCGTCTGGGTTGGGATTGTCGAGCAGCAGGGGACGAAAGCCGAGATTTACGAGGCTTGGGAGCTGGTGCTCTTCGTGATGGTCCCGCTGCAGAATTTGATGGGAGCTGACATTCGGCCTCTGTTCCCCGTAACACGCAGGATGAGCATGGCTGGGGTCAGATTGGTTGTGAAAGAGGGCTCCTGTGCTCACCGTCTCTGCGTTGCATCGCGATTTGCGTGACCGGCTGTTGATCAGTCATGTCCTGGCTGAGCTTCGAGGGGAGATTTCTGAGAGCACAGCGTACCAAGGAATACAGCTCTCTCTCACTCTAGGTGGCGCCATAGCTGAACCCCATATACGAACAGCAGTGCTGATGCAGATATAACGTATGCACCTAACCTTTTCACCCACGACGTCGTAAGGATGCCCGAGCAATCAATCACATCGAGCCCGAGATCTCAGTCAAAGGCGGCGCTCGCCGCTAAATTGCTATGTGTTGTGATTCAACACCGAGCTGAATGGACGACAAGGTGACAAGAGAGATAACAACGGTCAAGGGCTACTTCTTCTGCATCTTCATTCTCAATTATTGCTACAAAATCTCGCCTCCCCGTTTACTGGGCACCACCCTTCTGGCCCTCAACGTGGGGGTCGGGTCCGTCGCTGACTGTCAATGTGGCACATATAGATGGTTGTTCAACTCACGATCCACCGAAGCCGTGCTCGGAAGAGGTTCGCTTGTCCTCAGTGCCGTCCTTCTTGAGACCACCGTGCTCAGACGGCTTGTAGGTCTCGCCGTCGGTAGTGCCGGAGGCCTTGCCACCCTTCTGGCCCTCGACGTGTGGGTCGGGTCCGTCGGATCCACCGAATCCGTGCTCAGAAGAGACACGCTTGTCGGGCTGGCCGTCCTGGCGGAGACCATCGTGCTGGTTATCAGTTCGGCTCCGTATGATCAGGCAGTGCAGTGATGTGATCGATGACCAAGGAGTTGAGGGGGATGATGAAGGGCGCGATAACTCACCTCGGAGGGCTTGTAGGTAGACATTGTTGGTTGGTTGATTGGTTGTGTTGTGAAGTGTGAAGTAGAGTGGTTGATGAAGAGATAGAAACTGGTCGGGGGTACAGGTTATATAGCATCTCGAGGGGAGTCAACAACACATGACGTCCATGGTTGACTGGACACCATGTCGTCAGACCCAGCACAAGATGACGACAAGAAGTGGCTAGCCCGCTAGTGGCAGTCCGATGGTGATGCAGGGCGTGTTGAATGATGTCGCAGCGCCGGTCTCGCCCTTTCGACGGGCATCCCCGTATCTGCAAGCGGTATTTTGATAACAGCTCTTGATCGAGATCGTCGATATATTCAGCACTGATCATGTCAGACGATCGCGCGATCAAGACATCCAACCCTGTTTCACCCTGTCCTCTCCCCCTTGGTCCTCCCCGTCCTGCCCCATTGATTCTCGTCATGACAAGCGCCTCGCCCCGATTCCGGCAGCCCGTCAAGATTCCAGCCGACCGGATATTAAGTCATAGCGCTCCAAGCATTGCCAAAGCTGGCATGTTGACACCGATGTATCCCTGAAATCCCAATGTCGACATGTCGATTGCGCCGGAATCCTTCGTCATCAAGCGGTTTTCAATCGGATGCTGAAGACGCCCCCGGTACGTGGAGTCCCGATCTGACAAACATCGCTGCAAACCCGGCAGAACCCTCGCGGCGATGTCATTTTCCGAAGGGTGTCGACGCAAATTCAGGAACGGGCAGCAAAGGCTAATTCTCGTTTCTACTATATCGGGTGATAAATCGCTCGATTCCAGCAATCCAAGATCATCGATAACGCGATTCCGGTAAACAGGCCGATTGTTTAGGCGCTCCGCGCATTGTTCGTCATTTCGCACGAGGTTCCGCTTGATTGGACGATTGGACGGTCTCCTGGCGTGACCGGTTTTGGAAGGGAGAAGCGTCACGCGTTGTTTGCATGGTTGCAGTCGGCACCGCTACCGGCGACTTCCTGATTCTGCCACGCTGTACGAAGGCTCCACCGAGACCGTCCTCTTCCGGGAGGAGTACATGCAGCGGCTGGGGACTGTCCGTCGCACGAGGAATCTCGTTTCAACGAAGCTAGCCTCGCACCTGGGCTTACACCAGTTGTGATAGCCCCTTCGGTTATACCGGGCGCGGATAAGACGATCGAGTACGACTCGATCTCGACGACTACACAGACGGGTTAGTCAACTACAGTCATCTATAGGCAGTTTGACCACTTCCTTCCCCTCATTCACCAACAGCGGGCCGTTTACCATAGAATTCACCTTCAAACGTCAGGTTTCCTTTCCTATCGTTTGCACATTCGGGCCTATTGAGTGGGGCAATGCTGGATTTCATCGCCCTTCGCTTACAACGAGTGCGGTGAGTATCTAAGGTCCCAAGCATGAGTCGCAAGTCTCGCGTTCCCGGCATGGATATTGTATTCTGCATGATATTGCTTGCATAGTCTGAACCGAGTCACCTATTCTCTTTATCAGTCTCGTAATGGATGGGAGGGGTTTCCTTTACGTGAGACACACTCAGGTACCTGTTTTACTGGATAGCGCGCCAATGCGAAGGCGCGCAGAGCGACATGATGAGACGGCTCGCTGTATACTTCACCGAGAGTCATGCGAAAGCGGAGACGTCGATGGATGCATGCTGGATGCTAGCCCTCGTTTCGTGGTCCTCTCTTCACAGTGATGTTTGCATAATGTGCGGCAGGCACGTCATAATAGACTCGGTACATGTGCTGAGATCCTACCGGGTCCAACTTAGTTCCCATCTCCGCAGTGTCTGTCTCTTCTATCCGAGCGCTTGTCCGCATTCTGTCGGCCGATATGTCTACGCCGCTTTCGACCTCGGCTTTCGTGCTTTGGATGCGGGCTGCACAAGTCAGCGATATCGTACCCCATGACTTACTTTCTTGACCTCGGCCTCTTCCTCATCCTCCGATTCGGCTTTCACCTTTTTGACAGTTCGAGCCTGATATTTAGTCCTGTGCGTTAGGGAAAGCAGTGCACTGACCTTTTTGGCAGGAGGCTTCTCCTCTTCGGTTTCGGGCTCGGACAGATCGCTTTCTTCTTTGAGAGATTTGCGGGGACCCCTAGAAGCAGGCTGCGAATGTCAGTCATCGTAGGCTGAGTAAAGAAAACGACACGCCTTTCTCGAAGGCTTGACTGCCTCTTCAGACGAGTCTCGCTCCTCTTTGACCGACTTCTTCCCACGCTTGGCCGGCGCCTTCGCTTCAGCAACGAGATTGGCGTCATGGCAACTATCACTCACCGCTTTCTTTGGCTTGACCTCCTCCTCCGACGCATCGGCCTCTTTCTTGACCGCAGCGTTAGTCTTACTTGAACGAGCCTAGTCGTCAGGATCTGAATCATGGATGGTAAACGACCGCGCACCGTCTTTTTCTTCGGCATGACCTCCTCTTCTGAAAGGTCCGAGTCAGGCGACTGCTCCTTGATAGCTTTCTTCCCTCTCTTCGCGGCGCCCTGCTGTTAGCCCAGGATCTCGTTCCGGTTCACCTTTTTGGGCTTCACATCTTCCTCAGTCATCGACTCGTCCGCTTCTTCTTCTTCGCTGATGTCGCTGATAGCACTCTCTTCAGACTCTGTAGCCTGCTTCTTCGCCTTCTTGGGCGCTTTCTTGGCAGGAGCCTGATATCAGCGGGATTATTCAACCTTTGCAGATCTCGTACCTTTTTCGCCTTTGGTTTCTCCTCCTCAGAACCAGGGTCCTCCTTCTTCGCCTTTGGCGCGCGCTTCTGCAAGGCGTCAGGGAAGTCGGGCAGACGACATCCTAGCTCACCTTTGCGGGCTTGACATCCTCTCCGTCAGCCTCCCGCTTCACCTTCTTGGATTTGGCGGGAGCCTTCTTCTTGGGGCTCTGGCTGCCGTTCTCGCCATCTTCTTGCTCGGATACTTCAGGCTTGCGAGCTGTTTCTGGAATGTCTTCATCGTCGACTAACGGTCAGCACCGACCGGGAGACGATCTCTTCACTCACCATGCCCAAGTTCATAAGCCTTCTCGACCTGATGTTAGTAGTCGCTCTTACCACAGCTGCTTACTTTGCTCTGTGCCCACTCGCTGATGCGATTAGCAGGACTACGGGCTGACCCAATGTACTCACGGGATCTCATCGACTAGGATCAGCCTTACACCCTCTAATGAAGAGATGTACTTACAGCCATCAAGCTCTTTAGCGTCGTCGAACTCCTTTTGCATGTTCTTGATAACAAGCGGAGTAACGCCTCCCGTCAGCCTTCCTCACTTGGCCCGATGCGCGCTGGGACTCACATCCCCAATGGCGCCACTTCATCGACGTATGACCTTGGAAGTCCACTGGGACCCCAACTCGAAGCTCGCCCTTCTGGATTTTGGTCCCCTTGCAAGGTTGACCGCCTGCCCATTAGCGATCAACAACGCGATGTCAGGTTGGGCTCACCGTTGCAGCCAGCCCGAGCTTGAGCGGCGAGATCGAGACGGTAAGGCATGATCAAGTTTCAAGTCTCGTTGAGTATCTAAGAATGTCGTTCAGATGTCTATGCAGCGTTAAAACAGTCCAACAGTAGCCAAGTTCTACGTGAATTGTTGATGCAGTCGGGCCCAGAGTTGACGTCAGACCCAATGTTGAATGTGGCACTATCTTGCGTAACCTCGGCGATGGCCGGTCCACCTATTAATCGCTCCCGGCCATCACAGCGACGGCCTCCTTTATGTGTACGCCTGTTACTGCGTCCCTTTTGACATCTGATTGTTCAAGTGAATCGTACACAACTACTAGTGGACCAGCCGGCGATAGGACATCGCCAGGAGCCATAATCGGCGAGGGCTGTTTACTCTTACGCAGGCGTTTCCTCGGACGTTAACTCAAAACCTAAACACGTGCAATTCGTCTCGCCTCGTCCCCGTATTCACCATGCCGTCGCCATCGGCGGAAGACATCGCTTCTTCGCCAACGTCAACCATCAGGAATGTCGGGATGCCACTGAGGTCGTCGACGCTGCCCGAAGACGACAGTGAAACACGGGGGCGAAGTCGCAGCAACTCGCAGTCGCATCTGCAAGCGTCGCAGCAGGGATTAGGCATGGGCCGACCGGGAGTGCAAGCGGAAGCGGGAGTCGAGTCACAACACGTAAGCATGATTTCCTTTTCCCTGGACAAGTTCGCAAATGGTCATAAGGTGGCTGTATGTTTGCGGCCCAAGATAACGGGCCGAGCGCGACATTTGGCTCTGAAACGGCAAGGTGTCAGAGCGGGGAGCTTTGGCCTTTCCACGCCGGCGCGAGAGACCTTCCTGACTTCCAGCGTCGACCCCCTCCGCTACGCCCCGACTTCTCACCTCATACTTCATATCGTCTTCCTTCACACAAATCTCTTCCCCAATCGCGCAACGATTCATTTTCGTCAATCGGCGACGAGGAAACCACCTATTCACCCTTCCTTCGCGCCAAATCAGCTCTCCCCGACAGAATGTCCGGAGAGACTACACCAAGGGTCGGCGGCTCACAGCGCGGTGGATTGCCAACGGCCTCGCTGGGAAGCAGCTTCGGCTCGCCTGCTTTCTACCAATCGACTAACGGAGGCAGTGTGCCGCGTCCTCCTCGTAGCGCGCGTAACCCACCCTCGGCGTACGGAGGCTCACAGGCCTTAGGGCCAAGCGGAGGATCCATGTCGCGTTCTGGATCAAGAGCTCGACCGCCCTTAATATCGCATAACACGATCAGCGGTGGCACGTTCCGCGGTGTGGGCAAAGGGAAGAAAATCGGCGACGGGGAAGGGGAAGAGGACGATGTTGAAGATAGAGGCCAGGCTTTGATCAAAGAGAGACAAAAGGAGAGGAAACAGATGCGTCGAGCGAAGGAAAGGGAACGCGAGAGGAGGATGGCTGAGAATCCCGATGATGGATCTGCGCCTCCCACAGGTTTGCCCGATCAGACCTTTGGCGCGCAGCAAGCGCGAGCAATGGCCAGCCGTTCAGTATCACGCTCAAGGGTCCCCAGCCTAGCTCGAACCGGCCGACAAGCAAGCGAAGGATATTTCTCCGAATCAATGTCTGGCACTGGGACACCTGCCGCTCAATCACCGCGCATTGAACGCCGACCCGCCTCGATCTACTCGAGCGTCGCGGATGAGGACGAAGAGGAGACTGCGCAAGATCGGGCCAGCATCATTGACGAGCTAGTACACTCGGTAGTGATCGAGGAGACGGGTGCAGACACCTTGGATGAAGAGGAAGAGGACGATGAAGACGACGATCTGAATGAAGAAGACGAGGAAGGCGTGACACTGAAAGACCGACAAGATGTAAGTGGTCAAAATCAAGCCTTCCTGCACAGCTCACGCTCAGGCGATCAATATCGAGCATCCGTTCGGTTTGCCAATTTGGAAGCCAGCTCTGTACCGCAAATCTCGTTCAGTCACGCGCAACGCTGAATCCGCTCTCCACTCAATGCCTTCAGCTGCGGCTGAGCGACATTTGCTGCCCGGTAATCTACTCTGGGTCCTCATCTTCGGCTGGTGGTTGTGTTTGATCTGTACCTTCGTCGCCCTGCTGGTGAGCGGTGCCGAGGTTCTCGGCGGAGGACGCGGCGGGTACGGGAAGACCCTTCGAGGCCTGGCGTGGTATATCGGCTGGCCCTTCGGTAAGTACGTCGAGGGTGAGGGCGCTCCGGAGAGCGACACGAGCGACAGCAGCGATGCTGGGACCAACGATGACGATACCGCCGCTGAATACGGTGCGACAAATGACGCGTCCCCTATCAGCGGCCACAAGAGAGGCGCATTATCAGATGGCGCGAGCTCGACCGTCACCGTCCGCGACACTTTATACCGCGGTCCGTCACCAGCGCCAGCATCTGTCGACAATGGTGCCACGCAAGGTCAATCGTCCGCTTCTCGTCGAGAACCGACGGTGTCATTTGCGTCTACGGTCAAAGTCCCTGCGCAGAATGGGCAGCCCAGCGAGGAAAGAGCTCCACTATTGGGCAAGAAGCCGTTAGGTGCCTTCCGTCGGCCGAGGAACAAACGAGCCAAGTCTTTCGGGCGCATCATCTACTGGCCCCTCTTTGTCCTCATCATCGCTCCGCTCATGCTCTTCGTATGTGTCATTTGCTGGGGACTAGTCATCACTATCCCCATGGCCAAACTCACTTGGGCGCTCTTCAGGCTGCTGTCCACTCGACCGCTCGAGGTCAACTTCCGCTCGGCCCCAAAGATCTCGGTCCCGGTTCCTCAGGAATCGCCCGCTAGCGAGGATGAGTCTGGCGACACGACGTTGAATGGTGGCTCTTCCCCTTCGCCTCCTGGCGAATTCACCGTGCGAAGAGCCAGACTCACCGCCGGTCAGGTTGCGCCCACATCCGGGCCCAAATCGACTGTCTTGTTGTGCATCTATCGTGCTGTCGGACTGAACTACTACAAATACACCATCGGAGGTGTCAATATCATGTTCATCAACCTCCTACCGTTGGTCTTCTTTACCATTATCGACGGCATGCTGCTCCTTCCCGCTGTTGAGCGAGCGCACGAGAAAGGTCATCACGTCGCGCCCCTATTGAAGGCGGTCACATCGCAGGCTCTCATCTTCGTCCTCGGTCTCGCTTCGGTCATCCCGCTCAGTTATTTCATCGGAATGGCCGTGGCTTCGATATCCGCCCAATCTTCAATCGGTATGGGCGCTGTGATCAACGCTACCTTCGGTTCGGTCATCGAAATCGTCCTGTATAGTATCGCTTTGACGCAGGGAAAAGGTCGCTTGGTGGAAGGCTCCATTGTCGGCAGTATCCTCGCAGGTGTGCTCCTCATGCCCGGTGCCAGTATGTGTTCTGGAGCTTTCAAGCGGAAAGAGCAAAAATTCAACGCCAAGTCGGCAGGTGTCACCAGCACCATGTTGATCATGGCGATCATCGGTACTCTAACCCCGACCATGTTCTACCAAACATACGGGACCGTGAGTGTGGGCCTATAGACTTGACTGACAGTAGTTCGAGCTTCATTGCGACGGGTGCCCGGTCGAAAGTGCCCAGGAAGCTTGGAAGTGCAGTTCGTGCTACTATGTCCATCCCGATCCGGTCGGCGATGCGTTCTACCAGGACCAAGTCAAGACTTTGATGTACATGTGCGCGGGGATCCTCCTCTTCGTAAGTGATCTGAGCTGTGGAAGGGCTATAGCTGACTTCCAGTCTTACCTGATCGGATTATGGTTCTCGCTCCGAACGCATGCCGCACAGATCTGGCAGAATCCACAGCAAGTCATGAAGCCGGAACAACATCCTGCCGCTATTCCCGGACTTCATCCCTCGCTTCGCAACACCCTTATCCAGCGCAATACGCCGCAATCTGTACTGCACAACATACTCCCGGTGCACAAGGATCGTGCCAATCCAGCATCGATGTCCGACAGCCCGACCACTCCTACAGCGACCGCGGCCCAAGCTAGTCACTTCCGCGCGCAGATGGGTCTCGTACCCAAACCTGCCGGACAAGCGGAAGAGGACCCGCATAAGCTTTCTGGTGGGAACTTCAATCTGCCTCCTGGCTACACGCCGTTCCTCGAGTCAATCGACACCAGCATGAAGACCCAGTCGCACCTCGCGCCTATGCGACTCCCAGAGGCGTTGACCACGGAAGACTTCACTCGGGCGGTCGCTGTTGCGACTGTCTCAGCATTGAGACACCAAGGAAGTATCATCAACAGCCAGCACGGATCGGCGCGAAGAGATAGAGCGCCCATACATCACGTGGCGCCGAAGGAGGAGGAGGAGGAGGAGGAAGAGGGCGGAGGACACGAAGCGCCGAGCTGGAACAGAGGCACAAGTGCGGGTGTCCTGCTCGCGTGTACCTTGCTCTACGCTCTTATCGCAGGTGAGTCACCCGCTCTCGGTGAGATCAAGCTGACTGGCAGAAATCTTGGTCGATGTCGTGGACGTCGTGCTAAATGGGTCTGGGATCGACGAGAAGTTCCTGGGTCTCACTTTGTTCGCTCTCGTCCCTAACACGACCGAATTCATGAACGCCATGTCATTCGCTCTCAATGGTAACATCGCCCTGAGGTGAGTTGGCCCGGGCATCGACCCGAGATCAACCCGCTGACGGCAGTATGGAGATTGGTTCTGCGTACGCATTACAAGTGTGCCTGCTGCAAATACCCGCGATGGTCCTCTTCTCTGCGCTTTACGACCCAGGCAAGATGGGCGAGCAGGTCGACACTTTCACGTGAGTTCTCTAGACCGAGACAGAAGCTAACCACCAGGCTCATCTTTCCCCGCTGGGATGTTATCGCCATCATCCTGTCCATCTTCCTCCTGACGTACACGTATATCGAAGCCAGAAGTAACTACCACAGAGGGTCCATCCTCGTCCTAGCGTATGTCTACAGTTCCGGAAGGAGATCAGCTCTGACATCCAGCTATATCGTCCTCATCATGGGCTTTTACTACGCGCCAGCCCGACAGCAAGGCGACAATCAGCCGGAGCCGATGTCGATTGATGCGTTGAGCTCGCTCGTATTTGACGCCAAAGAGGCCGTTCCGCGCTTTGCGGCGTGTCTGAGCAAGCTCTGGGCGTAAGCACTGGGGACGGGAACGAAGAGCATTTTGTCATAACAGTAACGAATACACGACCATTTCATGCCATGTTGAATGCATCAGTTTTTCGGAGTGGGCGGTTGAATGCGATGGCAGTACGCTCGAGGAGGAGACGTCATCCTTTATCGAGCACCGCGATGATCTCACTGTCTATCGTACGCGGCGCAGTTGGAGATGCGATGGTCTCGGAGATAGCAACATAGACCTACCAAGCTAGAAACCTACTAGGCTCTCGGACCGCGTGCCGCCATGTTGTCTAGTTCTTTCCATACAAATCAACCGCGTCTCACGGCAAGTCCTAGCCAATCAGGCGAGTGTAGGCGGTAACGAGCTGGTAAGAAATACCACATGACGGCGGTCTCGGTTTTGTCCACACGATACCAATGAGCCATGCGCACGCAATACTAGCCTATCGCGGCGAGCAATAGCTGAGTCTCTATCTGTTAGTCGTGAGGGACGGTCCAGCTGGCGGCCGAGTCTACCCCTCATACGGGGTTGCCGGCTGATAAGGTTCCTTATCTTAGTGTTTAGCTGGGGTCACCACGCGGTGTCCCGGCGCTACGGATTCAGCTCGCGTGCGCCCCCGCGTTTAGCGTGCTCTCGCATGGTCTCGTGTGCTTGTAACATATCGACATGTGCAGTCTTATCCCTTACTTGTTGTCGACTCGACTCCGATCTGTCGTTTCATTGGATCAGTGTTCCCGTATCGTGTTGGACCGGATTGAGGACTCGTGTCGACGCGCTTAGCTGACGACTGCGGACTGATTGGTACTGATAACAACACGCTAGCAGGTTGTGTCTTCCGTGTGTCCAATTACACGCGGTCGACGCTCGCTTCTGCCTGACAAACACATGCGACATGCACACTCGAGGTCCGCTAACCGCACCGAAGATCGCGCTACCGCCGGCGAAGTCACGCGAATGATGGTACTGGGAGTGCGATCCCGTCGTGTCGCGCTGTTTTCACAGGCGACGCTTGTCTCGCGTATCGACGGGCACGAGTGGTGAGTGATGGTGCATCAAGGTGAGAGATAGCGCCCAGAGCCACGCTATGAAGCCAACAGAGAAGCCCTACGTTCAAGCATACGTTCACGTGATTGCCATTCAAACTTCTACACTAT
>Ga0308160_10003713_pt1 | contig 16919 bp, 12 predicted proteins | sample PhyFR1_FD_201036 | JGI IMG/M metagenome (GOLD analysis project Ga0308160, IMG submission 201036) | Phyllosphere microbial communities from UC Gill Tract Community Farm, Albany, California, United States - DLSLF.R1 | ecosystem: Host-associated > Plants > Phyllosphere > Unclassified | place: USA...
CCCGGTGACGACGTCGACGTTCGGTGCCTTGATGTTGAGGCTCCGGAGGAACTGCCCGGCGACGGTGGTCTCCTCGGACGCGTTGACGAAGCCCCAGTTCGCGAGCTTCCCGAGCGCCGACCCGGAGATGTTCCGCTTGATGTCGTCGATGAGGTTGAGCCCGTAGCGCTTCCGGTCCTCGGTGACGTAGGCGATGCCGTTGTCGATCGCCTGCGACACCGTGTGGGTCTTGATCGGGACGCCGCGCTTGTACACGGTGCCGCTGATCCCGGTGCCGTAGGACTGGCCGAACACGCTCATCGCGAGCTCGGTCCGTCCGGCACCCATGAGCCCGGCGATGCCGACGACCTCGCCCGCGCGGACGGAGAGGTTCGCCTGGTGGATGATCTCGCGCGAGGCGTCGAGCTGGTGGTGGACGGTCCAGTCCTCGATGCGGAGGAGTTCCTCGCCGATCTGCGGGTCCTCGCGCTCGGGGTACCGGTTCGACAGGTCGCGACCGACCATGCCGCGGATGATCCGGTCCTCGGAGACGTCGTCGGCGTGCATGTCGAGCGTCTCGATGGTCTTGCCGTCGCGGATGATCGTGACCTTGTCCGCGATCGCCTTGATCTCGTTGAGCTTGTGGCTGATGATGATCGCCGTCATCCCCTCGGCCTGCAGCGACCGGATGAGGTCGAGCAGGTGCGCCGAGTCGTCGTCGTTCAGCGCCGCCGTCGGCTCGTCGAGGATGAGGAGCTTCACCCGCTTCGACAGGGCCTTCGCGATCTCGACGAGCTGCTGCTTGCCGACACCGATGTCGACGATCTTCGTGACCGGGTTGTCCTTGAGGCCGACGCGCTGCAGGAGCTCGGCGGCCGCGAGGTTCGTCTTGTTCCAGTCGATGAACCCGGCCTTCGACTGTTCGTTGCCGAGGAAGATGTTCTCGGCGATCGACAGGAACGGGCTGAGCGCGAGCTCCTGGTGGATGATCACGACCCCGGCCGCTTCCGAGCCGTTGATGTCGCCGAACTCGACGGGGGATCCGTCGATGAGGATCTCGCCGTCGAAGGAGCCGTGCGGGTAGACCCCGGACAGCACCTTCATCAGGGTGGACTTGCCGGCGCCGTTCTCGCCGCAGATCGCGTGGACCTGGCCGCGCTCGACCTCGATCGAGACCCCCTGCAGCGCCTTGACCCCGGGGAACGTCTTGGTGATGTCACGCATCTCGAGGATGGTGTCCGCCATGTGGGACCGCCTTTTCGTCGTCCGCGCGTGGGCGCGCGGGTGGTGACGGACTGGAGGCGCGGGGCGGGGTCGACCCGCGCCTCCAGTCCGACAGATGGGTTGCGTCCTACTTGAGGTCGGCCTCGGTGTAGTAGCCCGAGTCGACGAGGACTTCCTTGTAGTTGTCCTTCGTCACGACGGTCGGCTGGAACAGGTAGGTCGGGACGACCTTGACCTTGTTGTCGTAGCTCTTCGTGTCGTTGACCTCGGGCTTCTTGCCGGTGAGCAGGTCCTCGGCCATGGTGACCGACTGCTTGGCGAGCTTGCGCGTGTCCTTGTAGATGGTCGAGTACTGCTGCCCGGCGATGATCGACTTCACGCTGGCCTGCTCGGCGTCCTGCCCCGTGATGGTCGGCAGCGGGCGGTCGCTCGAGCCGTACCCGGCGCCCTGGAGCGCCGAGATGATGCCGATCGACATGCCGTCGTAGGGCGAGAGCACGCCGTTCAGCGTGGTGCCGCCGGAGTACGACTTCGCGATGAGGTTCTGCATGCGGGCCTTGGCGGTCGCCGGGTCCCACTGCTGCGTCGCGGCCTGCGAGAGCTGGTCCTGGCCGGACTGGATCTTCAGGGTGCCGTCCTCGAGGTACGGCTTGAGGGTCTTCATCGCACCGTCGAAGAAGAAGCCCGCGTTGTTGTCGTCGAGCGAGCCGGCGAAGACCTCGATGTTGAAGGGGCCCTTCTCGCCGGTCTTCTTGCCGTCCGCGTCGAGCACGCCGAGGCCGGTGAGCAGGCTCGTCGCCTGGTCGACGCCGACCTTCTCGTTGTCGAACGACACGTAGTAGTCGACGTTCTTGTTGCCCGTGAGCAGGCGGTCGTAGGAGATCACCTTGATGCCGGCCTTGGCGGCGGCGTCGAGCTGGTCGGAGAGCGCTCCGCCGTCGATCGACGCGATGATGAGGACCTTCGCGCCCTTCGTGATCATGTTGCTGACCTGCTGCGCCTGCTGCTGGACCTTGTTGTCGCCGTACTCGAGGTCGACCTTGTAGCCGGCCTTCTCGAGGTCGCTCTTGACGGCGTTGCCGTCCTTGATCCAGCGTTCCGAGACCTTGGTCGGCATCGCGACGCCCACCAGGGCGCCCTTGTTGTCGCCGCTGCTGCTCCCACCGTCGGTGGACGCGCGTCCGCCGGCGGAGCAGCCGGCGAGTGCGATGGCGATGCCGAGGGCGGCGACGCCCGCGACGATCTTGCGCTTCATCATCGAAGTACCTCTGTTCCTGCGCGTCCACGTCGACGCGCTCGGTGCCGGGGCTGCTGTGCCCCGAGGGATTTGCTCGTGTGAGCGCTCACATACTGGGGGTTCCGTGACGGGGTGTCAACTCACCGTGACCGTTTCGCGATCTTGTCGCGTCGGCCGGACTGCGCGGTACGGTTGGCGACGTGACGACCACGACCGCGCTCGGGGACGCCGGCGGCAAACGTCGCAAGGCACCCACGATCTTCGACGTCGCCGAGCGCGCGGGCGTCTCCCACCAGACCGTCTCGCGGGTGATCAACGGCGACCCGACGGTCCGCGAGCAGTTCCGCGCCCAGGTGTCCGATGCGGTCACCGAGCTCGGGTACCGGCCCCGTGCCGCGGCCCGGGCGCTCGCCGGGGGGCGCAGTCGGGCGCTCGGCATCATCACCGCCGGGGACGCGCTGTACGGACCGTCGAGCACCGCCATCGGGTTCGAGCGGGCAGCCCGGTCCGCCGGCTACCACGTCCTGCTCTCCACGCTGCCCGACGACCCGCGCCCCGTCGACCTGTCGAACGCCCTCGTGACGCTGCTCGCCCAGGACGTCGCCGCCATCGTCCTCGTCGCCGCCGACAACCGGGTGCTCGACGCCCTCGCCTCGCTGACCGTCCCGGTCTCGGTGCCCGTCGTCGTCGCGAACGCCGTGCAGCGGGACGCGGCCAGGGCTCCGGTGGCACCGAGCGTCGCGGCGGTCGCGATCGACCAGGCGGCGGGGACCTCGCTCGTGATGGAGCACCTGTTCGCCCGCGGGCACCGCCGGATCGTGCACATCGCCGGCCCCGCGGTCTCGCAGGAGTCCGAGGTCCGCCGGGTGACCTACGAGCGGATCATGCGCGACGCCGGACTCGAGCCCGTGGTGCTCGACGGCGACTGGACCCCGGCGAGCGGGTTCGCGGCGGCCCGGACGATCGACGTGCACACGGTCGACGCGGTCTTCGCCGGGAACGACCAGATGGCGCTCGGGGTCCTGCACGCCTTCGCCGACGAGGGACTGCGGGTGCCGGACGACATCGCCGTGGTGGGCTTCGACGACGTTCCAGAGGCGGCGCACTTCACGCCGCCGCTCACCACCGTGCGGCAGGACTTCCGGGCGATGGGGGAGCGGGTGCTCGACACCGTGCGGGCCCTCGTCGAGGGGGAGCCGCGGGACGAGACGTTGCTCGTGCCCGAGCTCGTGGTGCGCCGGAGCGCGTAGGGCGCGCGGCGCGCGGCGCGGGCGCGGGGCGCGGGCGCGGGGCGCGGGGCGCGGGGCGCGGGCGCAGCTTCGCGGGTTCGCCGAGCGGGCACGACTCGCCGCGGGTTCGTCGTCGAGCGGGCAGAACAGGCCGGGTGTGCGGGCCGAATGTGACGTTTTTCGCCCGCTCGGGGCCCCCGGCCCGCGGCAACGCCGCCCCGGCCCGCGGCAACGCCGCCCCGCGCGCGGCAGCGCCGCCCCCGCACGGTGCGAGGACGGCGCCGCCCGGCTGACCCGACCGTCAGCCCTTCAGCGCGCCGGACGACAGCCCGGCGACGTAGAACCGCTGCAGCCCGACGTAGAGCGCGATGCACGGGATCATCGCCACGACCGACCCGGCCACGAGGTTCCCGTACGACACCTGCCCGTACGCCCCGGTCTGCAGGTTGAGCAGCGCGACGGGCAGCGTGTAGAGCGAGTCCTTCGTGAGGAACGTCAGCGCCCCGAGGAACTCCGTCCACGACGCCAGGAACGCGTACAGCGCGGCCGTCGCGGCACCGGGCAGGAGCAGCGGCCGCAGCACCGACACGACGACCCGGAAGCGGGACGCCCCGTCGACGAACGCCGAGTCCTCGAGCTCCGTCGGGATCGACTCGAACGCGTTCCGCATCACGAACACCCCGAACGGCAGGTTCACCGTCGTGTAGAAGAGCACGAGCCCGAGCAGCGAGTTCGTGAGCTTCATCGCGTTCATCTCGAGGTACAGCGGGGTGAGGATCGCCTGGAACGGCACCATCATCGTCAGCAGCACCAGCCCGAAGACGACGCCGGAACCGCGGAACCGGAATCGCGCGAACCCGTACCCGGCCATCGTCGCGATCACGGCGGTCAGGACGGCCGTGGCGATCGACACGACGAGCGAGTTCACCACGCCGGTGAGCAGGTGCGACGAGGGGCTGAAGACCGCGGCGAAGTTCTGCCACCCGAGCTGGAAGAACGTCGCCGGGTCGGCCGCCTGCGTGATGACGGCCTCGGACTGGAAGGCCCGGAGGATCGACCAGATGAGCGGGACGCCGAACACGAGCGTCGCACCGACCCCGGCGATGACGTACAGCGTGCGCTTCACCGCGGTGTCGCGCGGGTGGCGCACGCTGCCCTGGTGGCGGCGACGGCGGCCTCCGTCGCCGGAGGTCGTGAGCGTGCGGGTGGACAGGTCCGGGGCCGCGAGGCCCGCACGGGAAGCGGTGGTGCTCATGGCTCAGTCCTTCTCTCGCAGTGCCCAGAACTGGAACACGGTGACGGCGGCGATGACGACGACGAGGGCGATCGACTCGGCGGTCGCCGCGCCGAGCTGCAGGTTCACGAAGCCGCGGTTGTAGATCGCGTTGACGATCGTCGTGGTCTCCGTGCCCGGCCCGCCCTGGGTCAGGATGTAGAACTGGTTGAACGCGAGCAGCGACCCGATGACCGAGATGATCGCGCTGAGGGCGAGCGTCGAGCGGATCATCGGCATCGTGATGAGGCGTTCGGTCTGCCACCACGAGGCCCCTTCGAGCTGGGCGGACTCGTACACCTCGTCGGGGATGCCCTGCATGGCGGACATCACGAGCACCATCGTCAGCCCGGACACCGCCCAGACGACGAGCACGCAGATGAGCAGCGTCGCGAGCGGGCCGTTCACGAGCCAGGCCGTGCTGCCGTCGGTGATCCCGAGCCAGCGCAGCACCATGTTCACCGCGCCGGAGTTCGGCTGCGCCTCGAGCACGAGCATGAACGACAGCGTCGTCAGCCCGACGACGTACGGCAGGAAGAACACCGTGCGCAGGAACGTCGACCCGCGCCGTCGGGCCCGGATGAGCACGGCGAGGAAGTACCCGAGCGCCAGGATCGGCACCGTCACGATCGCCGTGTAGAGCAGCGTGTACCCGATGGCGTGCACGAACGTCGGGTCCTGGAACAGCGTCAGGTAGTTCTGCAGTCCGATGAACCGGTACGGGCCGATCAGGGGCCAGTTCGTGAACGAGATGTAGAGCGCGAACACCAGCGGCGCGAGGACGAACACCGCGACGAACACGATCGCCGGGGTGACGAGCACGGCGCCGGTGCGCGGCGGGTGCGTGAGCGAGTTCCGGGACGGACCCGGGCGGCTGACGCCACGGCCGACGGTCGGACGGCCGGCGCCGGTCCGTCGGTTGGAGACGGTGGTCATGTCTGCACCTCTCTGTGCAACGAGCGAACGAGCGAACGAGCGAGCGAGCGAACGAGCGAACGGTCGCTCAGGCCTGGACCTGGTCGAGGATGCGGGTGTAGTCCGACTGCGCCGTCTTCAAGGCCGCAGCGGCCCCCGAGCCGAACACCGCCTCGCGGAACATCGCGAAGTACGGCGACGAGGGCTGGTTGACGAGCAGGTTGTACGCGAGCGTCTGCGGCGCGTACCCCTTCTCGATCGCGTCGAGCGGGCCGAACGCGAGCGGGTACTTCTTCCGGTAGGCCGGTGTCGCGGCGTCGGACCGGGTCGGGAAGTACCCGCCGTCCGGCAGCGCCTGCTGTTGCTGCAGACCGTTCGCGTACTGCATGAACGCCCAGCCCCCGGACGGGTTCGCCGCCCCGTTCGGGATGCACATGTTGTCGCCGCCGTCGAAGAACGAGCGCTTGCCGTCCCACGACGGGATGAGCACCGTCTGCATCTTCGCCCGCATCGCCTTCGTCGCGGCGGGCACGGTCGCACCGTACGAGGTCGGGAAGATGCCGACCTTGCCGGCCCGGAAGTCGGCGCCCCACGTGGTCCCGGCGTCCGCGTAGGTCGCCTTCGACAGCACGCCGTCCTTCCACAGCTGCCGGTAGAACTCGAGCATGCGTTCGAGCGCCTCGTTGCCGGTGATGTTCGCCGTCTGCTTGCCGACCTCGCCGGACATCATGTCGACGCCGGTGGCCCAGACGTGCGGCTGCGTGACGAACCCGATGATGCCGGCGGCGTTGCCCGAGATCGACCACCCGTACACGTCGTCGCCGGTCTTCCGGATCGCCTTCGCGGCGGCGAGCAGTGAGTCGAGGTCCTTCGTCGCGTCCTCGACGTCGAGGCCGGCCCGGTCGAACAGCTCGGTGTTGACGAACAACTGCGAGTTGTCCGCCAGGTACGGCAGCCCGTAGTACCGGTCGCGGTACTCGAGCAGCCGGAGGTGCCCGGGCGAGATCGCGTCGAAGTAGTCGAGCCCCTTGACAACGTCGGTGAGGTCGGCGAACGCCTCGCGGAAGATGAACAGCTGCGAGTTGATGTCGTCGATGTCCACGACGTCCGGCGGCTCACCACCACGGATCGCGGTCGCGAGCTTCGTCACGTACTGTCCGTCCGGCACCGGCGTCAGCTCGACCTGCAGCTTCGGGTTCGCCTTGTTGAACCCGGCGACCGCCGCCGTCAGTCCGGCCTGCGTCGCCGATCGGCACCAGACGTGCACGGTGCCGGTCGCGTTCCGGCCGAAGCTCGCGGCGCGCGCGTCGACCTTCGGCAGGGTGCCGGAGCACCCCGCCAGGGCGAGGGCCGCCCCGCCGGCGAGACCGCCGGCGAGGAACGCTCTGCGGTCCATCGTGTCACCGCGCCAGCGGGAGCCAGACGCGCATCGGCGCGGCTCCGCGGTTCGCCCAGGCGTAGTACGGGACCGCGGTGGCGGTGACGTCCTGGAGGCGCGTGGCGGCCGCCGTGGACCCGGCCGCGTCGTCGACGCTGGTCGCCGCACCGGCGTGATCCGTTCCTCCTGGACCGTCCAGTCGACGGTACGGCCACGCTGCCTGCGCGTGCTCGGCCGGGGCGTGTCCGGCGACGCGCAGCGTGACGACGCCGTCGAGGAGCCCGTCCTGGCGCTCCTCGGTGATCGGCGCGTCGGCGTCGACCGTCAGGTCGTCGACCGTGAAGCCCTGCTGGTCCGCCTGCTCGACCGCGTACACGAGCGGTCCGCGCTCGATGGCGACCTGCCCGCGTGCGGCGTCGATCCGGGCGTCGGCGACGTACCGGTGCGGCGTCGTGTCGAAGACGAGCTCGACGGTGTCGCCGGCCGCCCACTCGCGGTCGATGACGTGCAGCGTGCCCGCGGCGGGGCTGGCCGTGCCGTCCGGACCCTGCACCGTCGTGGTGTCCGACCACGACGGGATCCGCAGGCCGAGGGCGAGCGGGCCGTCCTCGGTGACGGTGACGACCACGCGGCCGTCGTGCGGGTACCCGGTCTCGACGTCGACACGGCCGAGCGAGGCCGTGGCGTACTGGTGCAGCTGGAGGCCGCCGTCGGTCGCGGTGGCGAGGTAGCCGTCGAGGCTCGCGAACGTCCGCATGATGTTCGGCGGGCAGCAGGCGCAGTCGAACCAGCCGCGGCGGCCGTGCGCGGGGGAGCGGTTCTCGTCCTGGTGCGCGTGGTCACGCTGCTGCAGCGGGTTGACGTAGAAGTACTCGGTGCCGGCGAGGCTCACGCCCGCGAGGAACGCGTTGTACAGCAGGCGCTCGATCGCGTCGGCGTACACGGGCTTCCCGGTCGCGAGGAGCAGGCGCCAGGCCCACTGGATCCCGCCGATGGCCGCGCAGGTCTCGGCGTACCCGCGGTCGGTGGGGAGCTCGTACGGGTCGCCGAACGCCTCCCAGTCCCAGCGCGCGCCGAGGCCGCCGGTGATGAACGCCTTCGTGGCCATCATGTCCGCGAACTGCGTCTCGCTCGCGGTCAGGAGCTCCGTGTCGCCGGTCTCGATCGCGACGTCCACGGCGCCGGCTGCGAGGTACACGGCGCGGACCGCGTGGCCCTCGACGGTCGTCGCCTGGCGGCTCGGCACCCGGTCGGAGAAGTACGTCGGCTCGCCGCCGGCGCGCTCGATGATGCCGGTGCCCCGGGCGTCGACGAACCAGTGCGCGAGGTCGAGGTACTCGCGGTTGCCGGTCTCGCGGTAGAGCTCCACGAGGCCCATCTCGACCACCGGGTGGCCGTCGACGTCGCGGACCTTGCCGGGGCCGTCCCCGAACGTGCGGACGAGGTGGTCCGCGTTCTTGATCGCGACGTCGAGCAGCCCGGTGTCGCCCGTCGCCCGGTGCTGTGCCACGGCTGCCTGGTACAGGTGCCCGGCGCAGTACATCTCGTGGCTCCACTTGAGGTCCGTGTACCGCTCGCCCTTCCCGCGGATCTGCTGCACGGAGTCGAGGTAGCCGTCGTCGGCCTGCGCCTGGGCGTACAGGGCGGTGACCTCGCGCTGCAGTTCCAGCAGGTCCTCGGCGGGGGCTCGGCCGTACTCCCACGCCACCGCCTCGAGCCACTTCGTGACGTCGGAGTCCATGAAGATCGGGCCGGTCGCGTCGCCTTCCTCGAGGCCAGCGGCGATGCGGAGGTTCCGGAAGTTCCCGGCTGCCTCGAGCAGGGCGTACCCGCCGCGGACCGCGTCGCGGCCGTTCCGCTCCTGTCGGAGGGCCCAGAAGCCGCCGGTGATCCGGGCGTCGCCCGTGGGCAGCGGACGGAACGTCAGGTGCGCGTCCGCGGTCGGGAGGACCGGGGTCGCGGTGTGCGCGCGGCTGTCGGTCGCGAGCGTGGTGGTCATGTCGCCTCCTTGCGATGTGACTCAGGCCGGGTCCGGTTCCGTGCTGGTTCCGGAAAACGGTTTCTGCGGAGGACGTTACGACACGACCTGGAGGCGCGCAAGGGCGTCTTCTCACATCGTGCGTATAGTCGTGGTCAGTTTCCCGCATCCGGAAAGGGGTTTGCCGTGACACTGGAGCGCGCTGGGCGGACCGTCCGGATCACCGACGTCGCGGCGCTCGCCGGCGTGTCGATCGGCACCGCCTCGAAGGCACTGAACGGCACCGGGCAGCTCCGGGAGTCGACGCGCGCGCGGGTGAAGGACGCCGCCGAGAAGCTCGGGTTCGTCGGCGACGCCCGGGCCCGCGCGCTCTCCTCGGGGCGGACCTACACGGTGGGCATGATCACGACGGACTCGTTCGGCCGGTTCTCGATCCCGGTGCTCCTCGGCGCTGAGGACGCCCTCTCCGCCGGGCAGATGGCCGTGCTGCTGTGCGACACCCGCGACGACCACGTCCGCGAGGCCCACTACCTCCGCTCGCTCGCCGCCCGCGGGGTCGACGGCATCATCGTGACCGGCCGTTCCGCCGACGCCCGGCCGCCGATCGACGTGCCGATCCCGGTCGTGTACGCGTTCACGCCCTCGACCGACCCGGACGACGTGTCGGTCACGCTCGACGACGCCGCCGGGTCGGCGGCCGTCGCCGCGCACGTGCTGTCGACCGGGCGACGGCGGGTGGCGATCGTGACGGGGCCCGAGCGGCACCGGTCGGCGGTCCGGCGTGTGTCCGGCGCCACCGAGGTGCTCGGCGCGAGCCTCGTGGCCGAACCGCTGTACGGCGAGTGGTCGGAGCGGTGGGGGCGGCAGGCGGTGGACGTGCTGGCGCGGGGCGTGGGGCTCGCGTCGGCAGGGACCGGGGCTGGGGCAGCGTCCGGGTCGGGTGCGCTCGGCGTGGACGCGATCGTCTGCGGGAGCGACCAGATCGCGCGGGGCGTGTGCGATCGGCTGCGGGAGCTCGGGCTGTCCGTGCCGGACGACATCGCGGTCGCCGGGTTCGACGACTGGGACGTGATGGCGCTCGCGAGCCGGCCGCCGCTGACCACGGTGGACCTGCGCCTCGAGGAGCTCGGGCGCGTGGCGGGTCGGGCGCTGCTCGACCTCATCGACGGGGGCGCTGCGGCGTCCGCGACCGTGACTCCGTCCCTGGTCGTCCGCGAGAGCACCGTCGGCGCGTAGGGCCCGCGCGGGGCGCCAGTCGGCGGGCGGGCCGAGGTCGCACGACTCGCCGTGGCCTGGTCCGTCAGGTCGCACGACGTGCCGTTCGGGGCGGCGGCGAGCGGCAGTTCGTGCGACCTCGCCGAGCGCGGGCGGGCGGCGGCGGGTGGCGGCGTGCGGCGGTTCGTGCGACCTGGGCGGGCGTGGGCGTGGCGGCGTTGCGGGAGTGAGCGCTCACGTGCCAGGATGTGAGCGCTCACGGAGGACGACGAGGTTCTGGAGGAACGCATGGGCGACGACCGCAGGCAGCAGGTCGTGGACGGCCGCACCACGCTCGGGATCGAGCTCGGCTCCACCCGCATCAAGGCGTGCCTCGTGGACGAGGACCTCGTCCCCATCGCCGCGGGTGCCCACGAATGGGAGAACGAGTTCGTCGACGGGCGCTGGACGTACTCCCTCGAGGCCGTCGAGACCGGACTCCGCGCCGCGTACGCCGCCCTCGTGGCCGACGTCGAGGCCCAGTACGGCGTCACTCCGACGACCTACCGCGCCGCCGGCGTGAGCGCGATGATGCACGGCTACCTCGCGTTCGACGCCGCGGGCGAGCTGCTCGTGCCGTTCCGCACCTGGCGCAACACCTCGACCGGCCCCGCCGCCGAACGACTCAGCGATGCCCTCGGGTTCAACATCCCGCTGCGCTGGTCCATCGCGCACCTGTACCAGGCCGTCCTCGACGACGAGCCGCACGTCGCCGACCTCGCGAGCGTCACGACCCTCGCCGGGTACGTGCACCGACGGCTCACGGGGCGGGACGTGCTCGGCGTCGGCGATGCGAGCGGTGTCTTCCCGATCGACAGCACCCCGGCGGACAGCGGTCCGGGCGACCCCGGCACGCGCGACTACGACGGCGCGATGCTCCGGACGGCCGAGGACCTGATCGGGGTCGGGGACCTCCGGGCGCTCCTGCCCGAGGTGCTCGTCGCCGGGGACGACGCGGGAGCCCTCACCCCCGAGGGAGCCGCGTGGCTCGACCCGTCCGGCACCCTGCTCCCTGGTGTTCCCCTCTGCCCGCCCGAGGGCGACGCCGGCACGGGCATGGTCGCGACGAACGCCATCGCACCGCGCACGGGCAACGTCAGCGTCGGCACGAGCATCTTCGCGATGGTCGTGCTGGAGCACCCGCTCGCGACCCCGCACGAGGAGCTCGACGTCGTGACCACGCCCTCCGGGGACGCCGTCGCGATGGTGCACTGCAACAACGGTGCGAGCGAGATCGCGAGTTGGGCGCGCGTGTTCGGCCGGTTCGCCGAGGCCGCGAGCGAGCGCACCGGCAGCACGGCACCGGACATCGACACCGTCTACGCGACGCTGTTGGCCGAAGCCGAGCACGCGGACCCCGACGCCGGCGGCCTGCTCTCCTTCAACTACCTCGCCGGGGAGCCCGTCACGCACGTCGAGGACGGCCGACCCCTGCTGCTCCGGACCCCGGACGCACGCTTCACGCTCGGCAACCTCGTGCGCTCCGAGGTGCACGGCGCCTTCGCCACCCTCGCGATCGGCATGGACGTCCTGCACGGCGAGGAGGTCCAGGTCGACCGGATGACGGCCCACGGCGGGCTCTTCCGGACGCCCGGTGCACCGCAACGCCTGCTCGCAGCCGCCCTCCGCGTGCCCGTCGCGCTCGAGGAGACCGCGGGCGAGGGCGGTGCGTGGGGGATCGCGGTGCTCGCCGCCTACCTCGAGCACACCGACCAGCACCTGGCGGACTTCCTCGCCGACACGGTGTTCGCCGGTGACGCCGTGCACGTGGCCGAGCCCGAGCCGGCCGACGTCGACGGGTTCCAGACGTACCTCGAGCGCTACCGGCGGGCACTGCCCGTCCAGGACGTCGCCGCCGCAGCGACCCGCCCCGAGGCGACCTCCACAAACACCGACACCAGCGCCAGCGCGACCACCAGCGCGACCACCCCCGGAGCCGAGCCGACGACGGCAGGCGAGCCGCGCCTCCAGGCCGAGAAGGAGCCGACCCGATGACCACCGACACCCAGCAGGCCGTCGCCGCCACCCGCGATCGCGTCGCCCGCCTGCACGGCGAACTCGTCCGCTACGGCCTCGTGATCTGGACCGGTGGCAACGTCTCCGAGCGGGTGCCGGGCACGGACCTCTTCGTCATCAAGCCGAGCGGCGTGTCCAGCGACGACCTGACCCCCGGGAACCAGGTCGTCTGCACGCTCGACGGGGTGCCGGCCGACGGCTGGGACAACAGCCACGGGCCGAGCTCCGACACCGCCGCGCACGCCTACGTCTACCGGAACATGCCGGAGGTCGGCGGCGTCGTGCACACCCACTCGACGTACGCGACGGCGTGGGCGGCACGGGCGGAACCGATCCCGTGCGTGATCACCGCGATGGCGGACGAGTTCGGCGGACCGATCCCGGTCGGGCCGTTCGCGATCATCGGCGACGACTCGATCGGACACGGCATCGTCGAGACCCTCGCGGGCCACCGCTCTCGTGCCGTCCTCATGCAGAACCACGGCGTCTTCACGATCGGCCGCGACGCGAAGGACGCCGTCAAGGCCGCCGTGATGTGCGAGGACGTCGCCCGGACCGTGCACATCGCGAAGCAGGGCGGGGACGTCGTCCCGATCGCCGAAGCAGACATCGACCGACTCTTCGATCGCTACCAGAACGTCTACGGACAGACCCCCGAAGGAGCACTCCAGTGACCCACGACACCGCGACGCACGTCGTCGACCCCGCCGAGACGCTGGCGGGCTACGAGGTCTGGTTCCTCACCGGGTCCCAGGGGCTGTACGGCGAGGAGACCCTGCGCCAGGTGGAGTCGCAGAGCAAGCACGTGCACGAGACGCTGGCGCCGCACGTGCCGGTGAAGCTCGTCTGGAAGCCCGTGCTGAAGGACGCCGACGGCATCCGGCGCGCTCTCATCGAGGCCAGCGCGGACGACAAGGTCATCGGTGTGACGACGTGGATGCACACGTTCAGCCCCGCGAAGATGTGGATCGGCGGCCTGCAGGCGCTCACGAAGCCGCTGCTGCACCTGCACACCCAGGCGAACGTCACGCTGCCGTGGGCGGACATCGACTTCGACTTCATGAACCTCAACCAGGCGGCGCACGGTGACCGGGAGTTCGGGTACGCCCTGGCGCGCCTCGGCGTCCGGCACGCCACCGCCGTCGGGCACGTCTCGGACCCCCGCGTCCAGCAGCGGGTCGCGAACTGGACCCGCGCCGCCGCCGGTGCCGCGGCCGTGCGGGAGCTCAAGCTCACCCGGTTCGGCGACAACATGCGGTACGTCGCGGTCACCGAGGGTGACAAGACCGAGGCGGAGATCGAGCTCGGCGTGCAGGTGAACACCTGGGCCGTCAACGAGCTGGCCGAGGCGGTCGCCTCGGCGGAAGCCGACACGGTAGCGGTCGATGCGCTCGTCGCGACCTACCAGCAGGACTACGACGTCGACCCGTCGCTCCGTGACGGTGGTGACCGCCACCAGTCCCTCCGCGACGGCGCCGCGATCGAGATCGGCCTCCGCACCCTGCTCGCGCAGAACGGGTCCGCCGCCTTCACCACCAACTTCGAGGACCTCGGCACGCTCAAGCAGCTGCCCGGCCTCGCCGTGCAGCGCCTGATGGCCGACGGGTACGGCTTCGGTGCCGAGGGCGACTGGAAGACCGCCGTCCTCGTCCGTGCGATGAACGTCGCCGGCGCCGGCCTCCCCGGTGGCGCGTCGCTCATGGAGGACTACACGTACGACCTCACCCCGGGTGCCGAGAAGATCCTCGGCGCGCACATGCTCGAGGTCTCGCCGACCCTCACGACCACGAAGCCGACGCTCGAGATCCACCCGCTCGGCATCGGCGGCAAGGACGACCCGGTGCGCCTGGTCTTCACCGCGGACGCCGGCGAGGCCGTCGTGGTCGCGCTCTCCGACACCCGCGACGGCTTCCGTCTCACGGCGAACGTCGTGGACGTCGTCCCGCCGACCGCGGCATTGCCGAAGCTGCCCGTCGGTCGCGCCGTCTGGGAGCCGCGCCCGTCGTTCCCCGTCGCGGCGGAGGCCTGGCTCACCGCCGGCGCCGCCCACCACACCGTCATGACGACGGCCGTCGGCCTGCAGGTGGTCGAGGACTTCGCGACCATGGTCGGCACGGAGTTCCTCGTCATCGACGAGCACACCACCGAGCGCGGGTTCCGCGACGAGCTGCGCCTCCAGCAGACGTGGCACCGTCTCGACCGGGGGTTCTAGGCTCGTGACCGTGAGCGCGACGACGCGGACGAACTGGGCGGGCAACGTCACCTACCGGGCGTCCGGCCTGACGCGCCCGACGTCGGTCGACGAGCTGCAGCAGCTCGTCGCGTCGACGCCGCGCCTGACGGCGCTCGGGTCACGGCACTCGTTCAACACGATCGCCGACACGGACGCGCTCCAGGTGTCGCTGGCGGACCTGCCGCCGGTGCTCGACATCGACGAGGACCGGCGGGTCGTGCGCGTCGCCGCCGGCATGATCCACAGCCAGGTGGCCGCGGGCCTGGAGGCGCGGGGCTGGGCACTCGCGAACCTCGCCTCCCTGCCGCACATCTCCACCGCCGGAGCGGTCGCCACCGGCACGCACGGCTCCGGCGTTCGCAACCCGTCGCTCGCGCAGGCGGTCGTCGGTCTCGAGATCGTCCGCGCTTCCGGAGACCTGGCGTTCGTCGATGCGTCGACACCGGACGGTTCCCTCGACGCACACCGGGTGGCGCTGGGCGCGCTCGGTGTCGTCACCGCGGTGGAGCTCGCGATCGAGCCCACCTTCCAGGTCGCCACGACCGTGCACCTCGACCTGCCGTGGGACGCCGTCGCGGAGCACTTCGACGAGGTCGTGTCGGACGCGTACTCGGTGTCGCTGTTCACCTCGTTCGACGACCGCGGGGCCCGGCAGGTCTGGGTCAAGCACCGCGTGGGCGAACCGGCACCGGCCGTCGACCTCGTCGCGCTCGGCGCCCGTCCCGCCGACGGTCCGGTGCACCCGGGAGAGAACGACCCCGCGGGCGTCACCGAGCAGGGCGGCGTGCCGGGGCCGTGGTCCGAGCGACTCCCGCACTTCCGGTCCTCGTTCACGCCGTCGACCGGGGCGGAGATCCAGGCGGAGTACCTGCTGCCGGCTGGTTCCGCGGTCGACGCACTGCAGGCGCTCCGACCCCTGGCGTCGCTGTTCGCGCCGATCCTCATCGCGGCCGAGGTCCGGACGATCGCCGCCGACACCGCCTGGCTCGCGCCGTCCTCGGAGCGGCAGTCGGTCGGCATCCACTTCACGTTCCGGCGGGACGTGAGCGCGGTGGCAGCCGCGGTGGAGCGGATCGAGGAGGTCCTCGCGCCGTTCGACGCCCGCCCGCACTGGGGGAAGGTGTCGGCGGCGAGTGCCGAGCGGCTGCATGAGGTGTACCCGCGGCTGTCCGACTTCGCCGCGCTCGCCCGTGACCTCGACCCGACCGGGCGGTTCCGGAACGCGTTCCTCGCGCGCATCCTGACCTGACCGGGGGTCAGCGCTCCCAGGGGCTTCGGATGACATCTCCGGCCGATCCACCGGGGCGTTCCTGAGCGCTCACATGTGCGATCACAAAGGTTGGGGCATGGCGAACCTCAACCGCATCATCGGCATGGCCGGCAAGGTCATCGACAAGCAGCTCCAGAAGCGCGGGCAGGCGGGACCCGCGGCCGGCGCCGGGCAGCAGCAGGGCGGGACGGACTGGCGCGGCATCGTCCGGAGCGCGGCGGACAAGCTGACCGGGGACGACCGGAACCAGCAGGCGCAGCACGGGCAGCAGGCGCAGTACGGCCAGCAGCATCCGTACGGCCAGGCGCCCGGCCAGCAGCAGCACGGCCAGCGGCAGCACGGGTCGGCCGACTCCGACCAGGTCGCGATCGCCAAGTACGACTACCTGCTGCGGACCGCCCCGCCGGAGCAGCTCGAGCAGGTCCACCACGACGCCTTCGCCCGGCTCACCCCCGCGCAGCGCCAGCAGATCCGCAACCGCCTGAACTCCGAGCTGCCGCCGCACGAGCACCTCCGCGACGACTCCGCCGGTGGGATGGCCCGCGCGATGACCCGCGGCGAGGTCGCTCGGCCCGGACTCGTCCGGCGCGTCCTGGGCGGCGGATCGGCGGGGCGCGGCCGCGGTGGAGCGTTCGCCGGCGGGGCAGCGGTCGGCGCCGGTGCGATGGCGCTCGGCGGTCTGGGTGCAGCGGTCGCTGGTGGCGCGGTGCTCAGCGCGGCCGCGGGGCCGGTGCTGGCCGAGGCCGCGAACCTCGGCGTCGACTTCGAGGGCATCGCCGCCGGGATCGGCGACCTCGGACTCGGGGACCTCGGCGGTGGTGTCGAGGGGCTCGCGGGCGAGGGCGAGCAGCTGCTCGGTGGGCTCGGCGAGCAGGCGTCGAACCTCGGCAACGACTTCCTCGGCGGGCTGTTCGACCGCTGACCCGGTGCCGC
>Ga0308160_10003714_pt1 | contig 16918 bp, 13 predicted proteins | sample PhyFR1_FD_201036 | JGI IMG/M metagenome (GOLD analysis project Ga0308160, IMG submission 201036) | Phyllosphere microbial communities from UC Gill Tract Community Farm, Albany, California, United States - DLSLF.R1 | ecosystem: Host-associated > Plants > Phyllosphere > Unclassified | place: USA...
GCCCCGAGCGGGACGGCGCGCTCCGCGCGCGACGCCGCACGGAGGCACCGACGGGTCCCCCGGGAACCCCACGCCACTGACCGTCGTCGCCGGTGCCCTCGCCGACGCGTTCCTGACCGCGGAGCACTGGGGACCGGACGACCTGACCGCCGCCGGCTGGGCGGTGGTCGGCGTCGAGCGCGCCTACGTCGGGCTCGCGGTCGCAGCGGCCCTCGCCGCACACCCGCGACCACCGGTCGACGCACCGCGACAGCTCGCGGCGGTGCTCGAGGCGTCGCCGCGCCTCGCCGAGCTGCACCGCGCACGCGAGGCGCGCCGACCGGTCCGGGTCGTCGCGCGCCGGGCGACCGCGGTCCGGGCGCGTCCGAAGACGGCGAGCCGACTGCTCGTCGACACGCTGCCCGAGCTCGCGCGCGAGCTCGACCTCACCGTCGGGCGGCTGCTCTGGCTCGCCGACACCCGCTCGTGGAACCGGCGACCGGGGCCGTCGAGCCCGCTCCACCACCACCGCTGCGAGTGGATCCGTCGACCCGGACGCACGCCGCGGCTGCTCGAGAAGCCGATGGACATGCTCCGCCGGACGCAGCGGACGATCCTCGACGAGCTCCTCACCGCGCTGCCGGTGCACGACGCGGCGCACGGCTTCGTCGGCGGTCGGAGCGTCGTGACCGGAGCCGCGGCGCACACCGGGCGGCAGGTCGTCGTCACGGCCGACCTGACGTCCTTCTTCGCGAGCGTCACCGCGCCCACCGTGTACGGGGTCTTCCGCGCGGCGGGCTTCGCGGAGCCGCTCGCACACGTCCTCACCGGGGTGTGCACGCACCGGGTGCCGGTGCACGTCCTCAGCGCGATGCCGGACGGCGGCAGCCCCGAGGAACGGCAGGCGCTGCGCGCGATGCTCCGGGAAGCCCACCTGCCGCAGGGCGCCCCGACGTCACCGGCGCTGGCGAACACCGCACTCCGGCACCTGGACGCGCGGCTCGCGGGGTGGGCGGCCTCGGTGGGCGCGGTCTACACGCGGTACGCCGACGACCTGACGTTCAGCGGCGACGAGCGGCTGGCGGCCCGACCGGACGCGTTCCTCCGCGGGGTCGACCGGATCGTCACGGAGCAGGGACTCCGGTTGAACCCGTCGAAGACCCGGGTGCGGCGACGGGGCACGCGGCAGTCGGTCACCGGGGTCGTCGTCAACGACCGGACGTCGCCCGGTCGACGCGAGGTCGACCGGCTGCACGCGATCCTGCACAACGCCGCCGAGCACGGACCGGCATCGCAGAACCGTGCTGGGCACCCCGACTTCCGGGCGCACCTGCTCGGGCGGATCGGCTGGGTCGAGCAGGTCCACCCCGGACGCGCACGGCGCCTGCACGAGGAGTTCGCCCGCATCACGTGGTGATCCCGGGCCGTCCCCGTGCGGGTGTGACGCCGGGTTGCAGCGGGCACGGGTACGACGCCCGACCGCCGGTAGCGTGCCGCCATGTGCCCGAGTGAGATCCCGGCCGACGCCCGCTACGAGGAACTGATCGCGCCGCTGCGACCGGTGATCGAGCGGATCGCCCTCGACGCCCGGCAGCGGGAACGCGAGGAACGGCGCGCGACCGACCAGCTCGGGTGGCTCGTCGACGCCGGGTTCGCGCGCTGGCGCACCCCGGTCGCGTGGGGCGGGGTCGGGGCCCGGCTGTCGGACGTGTTCCGGGCGGTCGCCGAGATCGCCGAGGTCGACCCGAACCTCGCGCACGTGTGGCGGAACCACTTCTCGTTCATCGAGGACCGGGTGCACGCCGAGGGGAGCGCCTCCGACCGGGCGATCGTCGAACGACTCGGTGGCGGGGAGTTCGTCGGCGGTGGGTGGAGCGAGACGCCGAACCCGGCCGGAGCGGACATCAGCACGCGGCTCACCCCGGACCCGGACGGCGGCTGGCGCGTCACCGGCCGGAAGTTCTACTCGACGGGGAGCATCTACGCCCGGTGGATCACGGTGCTGGCGCTCGACGACGCCGGAGCACGGTTCGTCGCACTCGTGGACGCCCGCGACCCGGGCGTGCGGATCGGCGACGACTGGGACGGGTTCGGCCAGCGGATCACCGGCAGCGGGAGCGTGACGTACACCGACGTGCACGTGCCCGACGAGCGGGTCCTGCCGTACGCGACGCGCTACCCGTACCAGGAGCAGTACTACCAGACGGTGATGCACGCGATCCTCGTCGGCATCGGGCGCGCGGCCCTCCGCGAGGGGATCGAGGCGCTGCGCTCCCGGCAGCGCGGGCACCACAACGGCACGACCACGGACCCGACCGACGACCCCGAGCTGCTCAGCACGATCGGCACCGTCGCGGCCCGGGTGTACGCCGCCGACGCCGCGTTCACCGCGAGCCTCGGACCGGTGGACGCCGCCGTCGACCGCCACACCGGACTCCGGGCCGCCGGGGCGGACCCCTCGACGGACCCGGTGCTGCGCGCCGCGCTCGAGCCGAGCTGGATCGCGGTCGCCCAGGCGCAGACGGTGGTCACCGACGCCGTGCTCGACGCGACGACGCTCGTGTTCGACGCCCTCGGGTCGAGCGGCACGTTCCGCTCCCTGGGGCTCGACCGGCACTGGCGGAACGCCCGGACCCTGGCGTCGCACAACCCGCGCGTGCACAAGCGGCGCATCGTCGGGGACCTGCTCGTGAACGGCGCCAGCCCGCTCGACCGCGTGTAACCCGCCGTCACGAGGCGCAACCCGACGACACCTGCACCCGCCGGGGCCGCGCTGCCCCGTACGGTCGTCGGCAACGGCCCGCCACGGACGCTGGGGAGGCGACGGTGGCGGGCCGCTCTGCACGCGTACGGAGGGACCACCGTGACCGAGACACCAGCACCGACCATCGTCGCCGTGCCGGACGGCGACCTCGCCGCCGCCGTCGCCCGACCCGGTGGGATCGCCCGGCTCGCCGACCGGATCCGTGCCTCGGGCGCCGCGGTCGTCGCGATCGGCACCGACCGCTTCGACGCCGAACGCGGTCGTGGCCACCGGCTCGACCCGACCACCGCGGCGCTCGCCCTCGGCCGTGCCCTGCCCACGCACGGGCTGCTCGTCGCCGCGGCCCCGACCCGGGAGCACCCGTACAACGTCGCCCGCCGGGTGCTGTCCCTCGACCACGTCCTGGACGCCCGGGTCGGTCTCGTCGTCGGAGCGCGGGACCACGGCCTCCCGGCGACGGGGGAGCAGCACGACCCGGCCGAGTTCGCCGAGGTGGTGCGCGGCCTCTGGCGGACGTGGCCGCTCGACAGCATCGTCGGCGACCGCGCAGCCGGCCGGTTCGCCGACACGACCCGGATCATCCCGCTCGACCACGACGGCGGGCCGGACGGGTACCGGGTCCGGGGGCCGTTGACGACGCCGTCGAGCCGGCAGGGCGAGCCCGTCCTCGCGGTCTGGCACGACGTCGCACACGAGGGTGCCGACCTGGTGCTCGGCGGAGCCGCGCGCCCGCTCGTCCCGTTGCCGGGCGGGGCCGGTGCGTCCGAGCCGAGCCGCGCCTCCCGGACCCCGACCGGCCCCGGTGCCCACCGGCGGACGCTGCGTGACCTGCTCGGTCTGCCGGTCCCCGCGCCGGTCGGCGCATGAGCGCCGACACCGACGCCGGGCTCGTCCTCGGCGTCAACCTGCAGGGCTTCGGCCAGCGACCGGCGGCCTGGCGGACCCAGGACGTCGAGCCGACCGACCTGCTCACCGCCGGGTTCTGGGAGGACCTCGGCCGGACCGCCGAACGCGGGCTGCTGGACATGGTGTTCTTCGCGGACCACCCCGCGCTCGGCGACCCGAACGTCCGCGCGTACGGGCTGCTCGAGCCGTTCGTGGCGCTCGGGGCGATCGCCGACGCGACCACGCACCTCGGACTCGTCGGGACGGCGTCGACGACCTACAACGACCCGGTCGACCTCGCCGAGCGGCTCCTGTCCCTCGACACGGTCTCCGGCGGCCGCGTGGCGTGGAACGCCGTGACGACCTACGACCGGTCGGTGTCGGCGAACTTCGGCGTCGCGACGAACCCGGAGCGACCCGAGCGGTACGCCCGTGCCGGCGAGGTCGTCGACCTCGTGCAGGCGCTCTGGCGGTCCGCCGCCACCGGGCTGCCGGTCGACCACCGCGGCGAGTTCACCGAGTTCGCGGGGGCGATCACCGTCCCGCCGTCGGCGCAGGGACACCCGGTGGTGTTCCAGGCCGGGGGGTCGCCGCACGGACGAGACCTCGCCGCACGCGTCGCCGAGGGCGTGTTCGCCGTCGAGCTGACACCCGAGCCCGCCCGGGAGCACTACCGCGCCGTCAAGCAGGCGGCCCGGACGTACGGCCGGCGGGCGGCGGACGTGGCGATCGTCCCGGGGCTCTCGCTCGTGCTCGGCAGCACCGAGGCAGAGGCGCAGCGGCGGTTCGACGAGCTCGAGGCCCTCGCCCCGGACGGCTACTCCCTGCGGGCGCTCGGGACGCACCTCGACGCCGACCTCACCGACCTCGACCCGGACGCGCCGGTCCCCGCGGCGATCCTCGACCGCGAGGTAGACCCCGTCACCTACGGCCCCTCGCTCGGGTACCACGAGACCGTCGTGCGCTGGGTCCGCGCGCACAACACGTCCCTGCGGGAGGTCCTGCGCGGCTTCGGTGGCTACGGCGCCCGGATCGTCATCGGCACCCCGGAGCAGGCCGCCGACACCATCGAGGAGTGGTACCGGACCGGGGCCGCCGACGGCTTCAACCTCATGATCGACGAGTTCCCGCGCGGCCTCGAGACCGTGGTCGACCAGCTCGTGCCGATCCTGCAGCGGCGCGGTGTGTTCCACCGCGAGTACGAGGACGTCACGTTGCGCGGGCGGCTCGGTGCGCGGGCGCGCGAGCTGTAGGGCGCCCACCGCGTGACGCCGTGTGACGTGGCGACCAGGCCCGCCGCGTCACACGGGGCAACGCCCGGTCACGCTCCGCAACACCCGTCGTGCCCGGGCCCGGTCGGTCATAGCGTCGCCACCATGACCGACTACCTCGACCGCGAGCACGACAAGACCTTCACGAAGGTCTACAAGCAGCAGACCCCGGACATCCTCTCGGCCTTCGTGCAGTTCGACGAGTCGGTGTTCCGGGCCGAGGGTCGCGAGATCCCGCTGAAGTACCGGGAGCTCATCGCACTGGCGGTCGGCATCACCACGCAGTGCGTCTACTGCATCGACGGCCACAGCCAGCGCGCGGTCACGGCCGGCGCGAACGAGGCCGAGCTCGCCGAGGCCGCCTGGGTCGCCACGGCCATCCGCGCCGGCGGCGGGTTCGCCCACGGCCGCCTCGGCTTCAAGTTCGGCGCCGACGCCGCGGCTCCCTCCGACTCCGCGACCTCCGCGTCGCACCAGCACTGACCACCGACCACACCCGACGGAAGCGCACCCCATGCCCGACCGCATCACCCTCGTCACCGCCCTGCAGGGCGCCGGCTGGCACCCCGCCGCCTGGCGCACCGCCGGCCCCGCGGCGCAGCGCCTCACCAGCCTCCGGCACTGGCGCGACGTCGTCGTGGAGCAGGACCGCCTCGGCGTCGACGCCGTCACGATCGAGGACTCCTTCACCGCCGGTCCGATGGACGCGGCGGGCGACCTCGACACGAGCACGGTCGTCGGCCGCCTCGACGCGCTCCTCGTCGCGAACGCGGTCGCCCCCGCGACGCGCGCGCTCGGTCTGGTGCCGACCGTCTCGGTGACGCACACCGAACCGTTCCACGTCGCCACGGGCCTCCAGACCCTCGACCACGTCTCGCAGGGGCGAGCCGGGTGGCGGATCCAGGTGAGCCCGACGCCCCGCGAAGCAGCGCTCTTCGGGCGCCGTCCCGGCGGCGACGAGGCGTCCGTCCTCTTCGACGAGGCGCGCGAGGTCGCCGAGGTCGTCTCGCGACTCTGGGACAGCTGGGACGACGACGCGATCATCCGCGACGTGACCACCGGCCGGTTCATCGACCGCGACCGCATCCACAACGCCGAGTTCGCGGGGTCCTTCGTCTCGGTCCACGGCGCGTCGATCGTGCCGCGGTCGCCGCAGGGCCGTCCGCCGGTCGTCTCGCTGGCGCACCGCGCCGACGCGGCCGCGTTCGCCGTGGACGCTGCGGACGTCGTGCTGGTCACGCCCGGGTACGACGGACGGGAGGCGCGGGACCTGTTGGACGAGGTCCGACACCTCGAGCAGGTGGCCGGCTCGGACGTCCGTCGTCCGGTCCTCGCCGACCTCGCGGTGCTCATCGGGTCGTCGTCGGCCGCCGCCGCCGACGCGCTGGCCTCGCTCGACACGGCTGCCGGTGCCCCGTACGCGTCGACGTCCGACACGTCCGTGCTGGCAACGACCGTGCCCGAGCTCGTCACGCTCATCGGGGACCTGCGGGACCTCGGGTTCGCCGGTGTCCGGCTCCGCCCGCTGCGCATCCCGCTCGACTCCACGGCGATCGCTCGCGAGCTCGTCCCCGCGCTCGTCACGGCCGGCCTCCGAGCCGACGTGGCCTCGCGTCCCACCGCCGACCTGCGCACGCGGCTCGGCATCGCCCCGGCGGTCAGCCGGTACGCGTCCGCATCCGCCCCCGTGGAGGTCCCAGCATGAGCGCCAAGCGTCAGGTCCACCTCGCCGCCCACTTCCCGGGCGTCAACAACACCACGATCTGGAGCGACGACCGGGCCGAGAGCCAGATCGCGTTCTCGTCGTTCGAGCACTTCGCCCGGAACGCCGAGCGCGGGCTGTTCGACTACCTGTTCCTCGCCGAGGGCCTGCGGCTCCGCGAGCAGAAGGGGCGCATCCACGACCTCGACGTCGTCGGGCGCCCGAACACGCTCGCGGTCCTCGCCGCCCTCGCCGGGGTCACCGAGCACATCGGGCTCGTCGGCACGCTGCAGACCACGTTCAACGAGCCGCTCGAACTCGCGAAGCAGCTCGCGACGCTCGACCACCTCACCGACGGACGCGCCGGCTGGAACGTCGTGACCAGCTCGGACGCGTTCCACGGCGCGAACTTCCGTCGTGGCGGGTTCCTGGACCACGCCGACCGGTACACGCGGGCGGCGGAGTTCATCGAGCTGTCCCGCGAGCTCTGGGACTCGTGGGAGTCCGACGCCGTCGTGGCCTCGGCCGTGTTCGCCGACCGCTCCCGGATCCGCGACGTCGACCACCACGGGCCGCAGTTCGACGTGACCGGGACGTTCCCGGTGCCTCGGAGCCCGCAGGGGCACCCGGTGGTCGTGCAGGCCGGCGACTCCGACGAGGGGCGCGACCTCGCCGCGGCGCACGCCGAGGTGATCTTCTCGCTGCACACCGAGTTCGAGGACGCGAAGTCCTACTACGACGACATCACGGCGCGCCTCGAGCGCGTCGGCCGCTCGAAGGACGAGCTGCACATCCTGCCCGCGTCGACCTTCGTCCTCGGCGACACCGCCGCGGACGCCGCCGAGCGGGCCCGGGCGATCCAGCGCGCCCAGGTCAGCCCGGCCACGGCGATCGCGTTCCTCGAGCAGGTGTGGAACCGCGACCTGTCCGGGTACGACGTGGACGGCCCGCTGCCCGACGTCGAGCCGGACCTCGAGGGCGCCGCGATCACCCGCGGCCGCGCACGGCACACCCGCGACGTGCCGGCGCTCGTGCGGTCGTGGCGCGACCGCGCCGAGGCCGAGCACCTGTCCATCCGCGAGCTCGTCATCGCGGTGTCGACGCGCGGCGGGTTCGTCGGGACGCCCTCGCACATCGCGGCCGAGATCGACCGCTACGTCCAGGAACGCGCGACGGACGGGTTCGTCGTGGTCCCGCACACCAACCCGTACGGCCTCGACGAGTTCGTCGACACGGTCGTCCCGCTGCTGCAGGAGCGCGGCGTCTACCGGGAGTCCTACACCGAGGGCGCGACGCTCCGTGAGACGCTCGGTCTGCCCGGGACCATCCGGGACCGCCGGGGAGTGCTCGCGTGACGGTGCGCAGCCTGTCGATCCTCGTGCCGGGGAACTTCGCGGACGACGCACCCGTCGACGGCCTCGAGGCCACGCTCGACCTCTTCGCCACGGCGGAGCGGCTCGGCGTCGACGGCGCCTGGGTCCGGCACCGTCACCTCGAGCACGGCATCGGGTCGGCGGCGGTGTTCCTCGCCGCGGCCTCGCAGCGCACGAGCGCGATCGAGCTCGGGGTCGCCGTCGTGCCGATCGGGTGGGAGAGCCCGTTCCGCCTCGCCGAGGACTTCTCGCTCGCCGACGTCCTGTCGCACGGGCGGGTCCAGGTCGGGCTGTCGACGAGCGCCCCGCACGAGGACATCCTCGGCGACCTGGTGTTCGACGGCGACTGGCGCTCCTTCGACCGCGGCTACGAGCGGGTCACCCGCTTCGTCGACAACCTGCGCGGGGACTTCCTCGGCGGCGACGACACCGTCATCCAGAGCCCGGGCAACGTCCAGCGCCCGCGGCTGCAGCCGTACGCACCGGGGCTCGTCGACCGGGTCTGGTACGGCGGGGGATCGCTCCGGTCGGCCGCCTTCGCGGGCAGCGCCGGGCTCAACCTGCTCATCGGCAACCTCACCTCGGGCGAGGGCACGGACGACTACGGCACCGCTCAGCGGAACCAGCTCGCCGCCTACCGCGCCGCGCTGCCGTCCGGCCGGACACCCCGCGTCGCCTGGGGACGATGCGTCGTCCCGACCGACTCGGCCGACCGCGTCTCGCGTGAGCGCTACCGGACCTGGTACGAGTCGCGTCTCGACCGGCAGAGGGCACCGCAGGGTCCCCGGCGCACCCTGTTCTCGGCGGACCTCGTGGGATCGGCCGAGCAGATCGTCGAGCAGCTCGTCCGGGACGCCACGCTCGCCGAGGTCGACGAGTTCCGCATCGAGCTGCCGTACGAGTTCGCCGGCGACGAGTACGAGCAGATCGTCTCGGACGTCGTGTCGAGGGTCGCGCCGGCCCTCGGGTGGGCACCAGCGCGGACGGTGGTGGCGGCGTGACCCGGTACGTGCTCTCGCGCATCGGGCAGGCGGTGCTCGTGCTCTGGGCGGCGTGGACGATCTCCTTCTTCGTCCTCTACGTCCTGCCGAGCGACCCCGCCCGGATCATGCTCGGTCCGGACGCCACCGACGTGACGCAGGCGCAGCTCGACGCGCTCCGCCACCAGTACGGACTCGACCAGCCCGTGCTCGTGCAGTACTCCCAGCACCTCGGTTCGCTGCTCGCGGGCGACCTCGGCCGCTCGATCGGCGTCGGACGACCCGTCACCGAGGTCATCGGCGAGGCCGTCGGTCCCACCGCGCAGATCGCCGTCGTCGGCCTGCTGCTCGCGATCGTGTTCGGCGGCGGGCTCGCGGTCCTCGCCACGTGGACCCGCAACCGCGCCCTCGGGCAGTTCCTGCTGCAGCTGCCGCCGGTCGGTGTCGCCGTCCCGGGCTTCTGGTTCGCCCTGCTGCTCGTGCAGTGGTTCTCGTTCGGCCTGCACGTGTTCCCGGCGTTCGGCGGCGAGGGACCGTCGTCGGTCGTCCTCCCCGCGATCACCCTGGCGCTGCCGACCGGCGCGACGATCGCCCAGCTGCTGTCGAAGTCCCTGGTCGCGACGCTCCGTGAGCCGTACGTCGACACCGCCTACGCCAAGGGCGCCGGACGCTGGCGGGTGCAGCTCCGGCACGCGCTGAAGAACGCCGCGCTGCCGGCCCTCACCGTCACCGGCCTCATCGTCGGACAGCTGTTCTCCGGCACCGTCGTCACCGAGACGGTGTTCTCCCGCCCGGGCCTCGGCCGTGTCACCGCGACCACCGTGCAGGGGCAGGACATCCCCGTCGTCCAGGGCATCGTGCTCGTCGCCGCGGCGATCTTCGTCGTCGCGAACCTCGTCGTCGACCTCGTGTACCCACTCCTCGACCCGCGTGTCGTCCTGGCCGGGAGCCGCCGGAAGCTCCGGGAGCAGGACGGCCCGACACCGGGCGGCGGCACGGGCGACGCCGCGGGTGCCACCACGGGCACCACCGCCCCGACACCCCAGGGAGTCCCCGCATGACCGAGACCACGCAGCTCGCGATCGGCCGTCCCGCGTCGCTCGTCTCCGACCGCGTCCCCGGCGGCGCGACCGCACTCCGGGGCGTCGTCGCCCGGCCGACCCTCACACTCGCCGTGCTCTGGCTCGCCCTGGTCGTCCTCGCCGCGCTGCTCCCCGGTGCCCTGACCCACCTCGACCCGCTCGCCGCGGAACCCGCCGTGAAGCTCACCGCGCCCGACGCCGCACACTGGTTCGGTACCGATCAGCTCGGCCGCGACCTGTACGCCCGCGTCGTGCACGGCACGGCGCTCACCCTGCAGGCGGCGATCCTCGCGATCCTCATCGGGCTCGTCGGCGGCTCGGTGGTCGGGCTCCTCGCCGGGTTCGTCGGCGGGGTGGTCGACACCGTGCTCATGCGCGTCGCGGACGTCCTGCTCGCCATCCCGAGCCTGCTGCTGTCGCTGACGATCGTGACCGTCCTGGGCTTCGGCACCGTGAACGTCGCGGTGGCGGTGGGCGTCGCGAGCATCGCCACCATCGCCCGGATCATGCGCTCCGAGGTCGTCCGGGTCCGCACCGCCCCGTACGTCGAGGCGGCAACGGCGAACGGGAACCGCTGGTGGCGGGTGCTGCTCGTGCACGTGCTGCCGAACGCGGCCGGCCCGGTGCTCGTCCTCGCCGCGCTCGAGTTCGGCACCGCGATCCTCGCCGTCTCCAGCCTGAGCTTCCTCGGCTACGGCGCCCAGCCGCCGGCACCGGAGTGGGGCTCGCTCGTCTCGACCGGCCGCGACTTCATCGCCACCTCGTGGTGGCTGACGACCATCCCCGGTCTCGTCATCGCGGTCACGGTGCTCGCCGGCAACCGCGTCGCCCGGGCACTCGACACCGAACGGCGGGCCGTCCGATGAGCCTCCTCAGCATCCGCGACCTCACGGTCGCGTACGGCCACGGCCGGCACGCTCGCACGGCGCTGCACGGCGTCTCCCTCGACGTCGGTCGCGGCGAGCGCGTCGCCATCGTCGGCGAGTCCGGTTCGGGCAAGTCGACGACGGCGCACGCGGTCCTGCGGCTCCTGCCCGCAGCGGCCGAGCTGACGGGAGGCACGGTGCGGCTCTCCGGGACCGCCGCCGGTTCCGCGGACCTCGACCTGGTCACGGCGTCCGACGCCGAGGTCCGTCGTGTCCGCGGCGTCCGGATCGGCTTCGTCCCGCAGGACCCGACCGTCTCGCTCAACCCCGTCACGCGCATCGGTCGGCAGGTCGCCGAGGTGCTCGAGATCCACGGGATCGCGACCGGGGCCGACGCCCGCCAGCGCGCCGTGGAGGAGCTCCGTCGCGCCGGGATCGACCGTCCGGAACTGCGCGCGGAGCAGTACCCGCACGAACTCTCCGGCGGCATGCGGCAGCGAGTGCTCATCGCCATCGCGTTGATCGGCGACCCGGAGCTCCTCGTCGCCGACGAGCCCACGAGCGCCCTCGACGTCACCGTGCAGCGGACGATCCTCGACCACCTCGACCGACTCGTCGCCGAGCGGGGGACGAGCGTCCTCTTCATCACGCACGACCTCGGGGTCGCCGCGGACCGGGCGGACCGGATCGTCGTGATGTCCGAGGGACGGATCGTCGAGCAGGGCACCCCCGCCGAGGTGCTCGGCGCTCCCCGCGAGGCGTACACCCGCGCGCTCATCGCCGCGGCGCCCAGTCTCGACGACGTGACCGTGTCCGTGGGGGCCGACCCGCGCCTCCCGTCCGGCAGTGACGACCCGCTCGTCGTCGCGACGGGCCTGCGGAAGTCCTTCGCCCGCGTGGCCGCCGTCGACGGCGTCGACGTGACCGTCCCGCGCGGCCGCACCCTCGCGCTGGTGGGGGAGTCCGGGTCCGGGAAGTCGACCACGGCGCGCCTCGTGCTCGGTCTCGAGCGCGCCGACGCGGGCACCGTCCGGTTCGACGGCGACGACGTGACCGCTGCCCGCGGTGCGGCGCTGCGGGCGTACCGGCGCCGCGCGCAGATCGTGCAGCAGAACCCGTACGCGGCCCTGCACCCGCGACTGTCGGTCGGGTCGATCATCGCCGACCCGCTCGCGGCGTTCGGGATCGGCACCCGGCGGTCGCGTGCGGCCCGTGCGGCGGAGCTGCTCGACCTCGTGGCACTGCCGGCATCGGCGGCGGGGCGGCGACCGTCGGAGCTGTCGGGCGGCCAGCGGCAGCGCGTCGCCATCGCCCGGGCGCTCGCGCTCGACCCGTCGTTCGTCGTCCTGGACGAACCGGTCTCGGCGCTCGACGTGTCCGTCCAGGCGCAGATCCTCGACCTGCTCGCGTCGCTGCAGGAGACGCTCGGCGTCTCGTACCTGTTCATCTCGCACGACCTCGCCGTCGTCCGCCGCATCGCCCACGAGGTGTCCGTCCTCCGGGGCGGGCGCGTGGTCGAGCACGGCGCTGTCGCCGAGGTCCTCCACCACCCGCAGCACGAGTACACCCGTGCCCTGCTCGACGCGATCCCCGGACGATCCCGGCGCGCCGCACCCCTCACCCCCTCCGAAGGAGTCTCATGACCATCCACCGCACCCCGATCCGTCTGGTGGTCGCGATCGCGGCCGGCACCGCGGCGGCCCTGGTGATGGCCGGCTGCTCGTCGGGTGGCACCGCGTCGTCGTCCTCGTCGAAGCCCGTCGACGGCGGCTCGCTGACCTACGCGATCGCCAACGACCCGATCACGCTCAACCCGACCGGGACCGGCGCCGGCAACGACACCCTCGCCATCACCCGGCAGCTCGTCGACTCGCTGCTCTGGCAGGACCCGTCGGACGGTTCGCTGAAGCCCTGGCTGGCGACGAAGTACTCGGCGAACGCCGACGCGACCGCGTTCACGTTCGACCTGCGCTCCGGTGTGACGTTCTCCGACGGGTCGGCCTTCGACGCCGCCGCCGTGAAGGACACCTTCGACGACATCGCGAAGGCCGGGGCGTCCAGCACCGCCGCCGCGTACTTCTCGGGGTACCGGGAGACGAAGGTCGTCGACGACGACACCGTCGAGGTCGACTTCACGACGCCGAACGCCGCGTTCCCGAACGCCACCGCGTCGGTCGCGCTCGGCATCGTCGCGCCGAAGACCACCGAGACGCCGTTCGAGGACCGGGCCGACGGCACGGCCGTCATCGGGACGGGCCCGTTCACGCTGTCGTCGTACACGAAGAACACCTCCACCGTCCTGACGAAGCGCAAGGACTACGACTGGGGCCCGGCCGCGCGGTCGAACACCGGCGCGGCGCACCTGTCGAAGGTGACGTTCCAGGTCGTCCCGGAGGCGAGCGTCCGCACCGGCAGCCTGCAGTCCGGCCAGCTCGACGCGATCAGCAGCGTGCAGCCGAGCGACGTCGACACGCTGCGGTCGCAGTACGAGCTCGTGACCCGCGCCAACCCCGGGCAGGTGTTCGGGCTCACGTTCAACCAGAAGCGCCCGCTCGTGTCCGACCTCGTCGTCCGCAGGGCGATCGCGCAGGCCGTCGACCCGAAGACCGTCCGGGACACGTCCCTGAACGACCTGTTCGAGGTCGCGACGTCGGTGCTCGGCTCGACCACCCCCGGGTACACCGACACCTCCTCGGCGATCTCGTACGACCCGGCCGCGGCCGAGCAGGCGCTCGACGAGGCCGGGTGGAAGACCGGCTCCGACGGCATCCGCGCGAAGGACGGCCGGAAGCTGCAGCTCAAGCTCATCTGGATCACGAACTTCGGGCCGAACCAGACCTCGCTCGAACTCATCCAGCAGGAGCTGCGGAAGGTCGGCGTCGGCCTGACCCTCGAGAGCGGCACCGTCCCGCAGTACCTCGCCAACACCACGAGCGGGGACTGGGACCTGGCGTGGGACAACAGCTCCCGCGCCGACGGCGACGTCCTCCGCTCGAAGTTCTCGAGCGACGGCGCCCAGTCGATCGGCGCCGCCGACGGCACGCTCGACGCCCTGTTCACGAAGGAGCTCTCGCAGTCGTCCGCCACCGAGCGTGCGGCCACGTTCGCGGCGATCCAGGAACGGATCGCGTCGCAGGTGGACTTCGTCCCCGTGCACGAGCTCACCAGCATCATCGCCACCACGAAGGACGTGCACGGCATCGCGTTCGGCGCGGACACCCGCCTCGACCAGCTCACCGGCGCCTGGACGGACGCAGCATGACCGCCGTCCCCCTGTCCGTCCTCGACCTCGTCCCGGTCAGCGCCGGGTCCACCGCCGCGCAGGCGCTGCACCGCACGATCGACCTCGCGCAGCACGCCGAGCGTGCCGGGTACGCCCGGTACTGGCTCGCCGAGCACCACCTCAACCCGGGTGTCGCCGGCAGCGCTCCGAACATCGTGATCGGGGCCGTGGCCGCCGCCACCTCGACGATCCGCGTCGGCAGCGCGGCGACGCTGGTCGGCAACGTCCGCGGACTGCAGATCGCCGAGACCTTCGGCACGCTCACCGCGCTGTACGGGCCGCGGATCGACCTCGGTCTCGGCCGGTCCGGTGCCCCCGCACCCGGTGCCCCGAAGCCGCCGTCGCTCGCCCCGCGCGAGGACGAGGTCGTCGACGGGCTGCTCATCCCGGCACCGTTCGACTTCCGGATCGCCCCGCGCAGCCGGTTCGCGCTGCAGGGCGAGCTGCTCGGTCGGGTGCCGGGCGACGTCGACCGGTTCGAGGGCGAACTCGACCTGATCCGGGCGCTGTTCGACGGGACCTGGTCGCACGACGGCGCGGTCGTCGAGGCGCCACCCGCCGCCGGCACCCCCGTCGAACTCTGGATCCACGGCTCCACCGGGGGTGCGAGCGCACGGGCCGCCGGCGCGCTCGGCCTGCCCTACGGCGCGAACTACCACACGTCGCCGGGCACGGTCCTGGCGTCGGTCGAGGCGTACCGCGACGCGTTCCGCCCCGGTGTGCTCGACGCGCCGCACGTCATCGTGTCGGCGGACGTCGTCGTCGGCCGGGACACCGACGAGGCGTCCGGACTCGCCCTCGGCTACGGCCAGTGGGTGCACTCGATCCGCTCCGGTGTCGGGGCGATCGAGTACCCGACGCCCGAGTGGGCCCGTGAGCACCCGTTGGACGACGCTGCGGCGGCATCGGTCGCGGACCGCATCGCCACGCGGTTCGTCGGCGATGCGGGCACGGTCGCGGACCAGCTCGAGACGCTCCGGCGTGCCACCGGGGCGGACGAGCTCCTCGTCACGACGATCACGCACGACCACGACGCGCGGGTGCGCTCCTACGAGCTGCTCGCGGCCGAGTGGGCGCGGCGTGCCGAGCAGGCGGTGCCGGCCGCGGTCTGAGACGTGGCCGGCCGACGGACGGGAGGCGCGGTGCCAGCTGGCACCGCGCCTCCCGTCCGTCGTGTGCGCGCGTCCCGCGCGTGCGGGTCAGCCGGCGTCGAGCGGCAGGCCCTCCGGGTTGAGCTCGGACCGCTTCACGGCCTCGTTCGACAGGTTGTAGGCCGTGAGCCACTTGGCGTACGTGCCGTCGTCGATGAGCTCGTTGATGGCCTCCTGGACCGGCTTCGCGAGCCCGTCGCCCTTCTTGGTGGTCGCCGCGATGAGCCCCTGCAGGTCGGCGCCGGCACCCGAGTACGTGCCCGCGGTCGTCGTCGCCTTCGCCGTCCCCGCGTTCTGCTTGTTCTGGTAGGCGATCGTCGGGTTCGGGCCGAGGTAGCCGTCGACCTTGCCGGACTGCACGGCGAGGAGCTTCGCGTTCGCGTCCGGGTAGTACTTCACCGTGATGGTCTTGCCCTGCTTCGCGAGGTCGGCCTTCCACCCGAGCAGGATCTTCTCCTGGTTGGTGCCGGAGTCGGTGGCGATCGTCTTGCCGGCGAGCACGGAGGGGTCCCCGTCGAACCGCAGGGAGCTGCCCTCCTTCACCTGCAACGCGAGGTTGTCCTGGCGGTACGAGGCGAAGTCGTACTTCTCCTTGCGCTGCTCCGTCACGGTGATGTTCGACAGGCCGACGTCGACCGACCCGCCGTCGATGCCGACGAACAGGTTGTCCCACGTGGCGTTCTTGACCTGGGGCTCGAGGCCGAGCTTCGCCGCGACGAGACGGCCGAGGTCGGGCTCGGAACCGGTCAGCGTCTTCTGGTCGTCGCCGGTGAAGGCGAGGGGCGGGTACCCGGACGGCAGGGCCCCGATGCCGATGACGAGCTTGCCGGACTGCTTGATGTCGGCGGGGAGCTCGTCGTGGAGCTTCGAGTCCTCCTGCACGGAGACCTTCGTCTCGGTCGCGGCGCCGTTCGAGGCGGCGCCGATCGTGACGGTGCCGTCGTCCGAGCCGGTGCCGGTGCCGGCGCTGGCGTTCGCGGCGCAGCCGGCGAGGGCGACGACGACGCCGGCGGCGAGGACGAGGGCGCCGGCGCGGTGCCGCCAGCGGGAGGGGGTGATCGGGGACATGGTTCTCCAGGGTTCAGGTCAGGTCAGGTCGGGTCGGGTCGGAATGGGTGGGGAGTTCAGCGGACGCGGGACAGGAAGTCGCGCGTGCGGGGGTGCTGCGGGTCGTCGATGAGCTGCGCCGGTGGGCCCTGCTCGACGATGCGGCCGTGGTCGAGGAAGACGACGTGGTCGGCGACCTCGCGGGCGAAGGCGACCTCGTGCGTGACGATGACGAGCGTCGTGCCGGACTCGGCGAGGTCCGTGATCACGCCGAGCACCTCGCCGACCAGCTCGGGGTCGAGCGCCGAGGTCGGTTCGTCCAGCAGGACCACCGAGGGCTCGAGCGCCAGCGCCCGGGCGATCGCCACGCGCTGCTGCTGCCCGCCGGAGAGCTGGCGCGGGCGGGTGGCGCCGCGGTCGCCGAGGCCGACGCGTTCGAGCAGCGTCTGGGCTCGGGCCCTCGCGGTGGCGGCGGGGACACCGGAGGCGATCGGTCCCTCGGCCACGTTCTCGAGCGCGGTGAGGTGCGGGAACA
>Ga0308160_10003715_pt1 | contig 16915 bp, 11 predicted proteins | sample PhyFR1_FD_201036 | JGI IMG/M metagenome (GOLD analysis project Ga0308160, IMG submission 201036) | Phyllosphere microbial communities from UC Gill Tract Community Farm, Albany, California, United States - DLSLF.R1 | ecosystem: Host-associated > Plants > Phyllosphere > Unclassified | place: USA...
GGCCGCGAAGAATCCGCAGGTGGCGGCCAGCGCGCCCTTCGCCGACGTGCAGGGCATGCTGCTGCGCGACGGCGTGATGAAGCCGGCCCTGCTGCGCGGGATCATCCCGAGCGAAGAAACCAGGGTGTCCGAAGTAGGGCGCCAGATGCGCCAGGGCAGCCTGGACAAGCTGACGCCCGGCTCGATGAACGTGGTGCTGGGCAGCGCACTGGCCAAGTCGCTCGAGGTCACGGTCGGCGAGCGCGTCACCATGTTGCTGGGCACCGTGGGCAGTGCCGACGGCGCACCAGGCGCGCCGCGTACCCAGGCCTTTACCGTGGTCGGTATTTTCGAGGCCGGCCACTACGAATTCGATTCCACACTCGCTTTCGCCTACCTGGACGATGCCGTCGCGGCCGCGCGCATCCAGGGCCCGGCGGGCATCCGCCTGCACCTGCGCGACATGCACGCGGCGCCGCGCGTGGCGGCCGAACTGCGCCGCAGTCTCGGCGCCGAGCTGGTGCTGCGCGACTGGTCGCAGGTGAACCCGGTCTGGTTCGCCGCGGTGGAGTCGCAAAAGCGCATGATGTTCATCATCCTGGCGATGATCATCGCGGTGGCGGCCTTCAACCTGGTCTCGACCCTGGTCATGACGGTGAAGGACAAGCAGTCCGACATCGCGATCCTGCGCACCCTGGGCGCCTCGCCGGCGTCGATCATGAAGATCTTCATCGTGCAGGGCACGCTGGTCGGCCTGCTCGGCAGCCTGCTGGGCGTGCTGCTGGGCGTGACGGTGGCGCTCAACGTGGACGTGATCGTGCCCTTCATCGAGCGCCTGTTCGGGATCCAGTTCCTGTCGAAAGAGATCTACCTGATCAGCGAGATCCCGTCCGAGCTGCGCTGGCCGGACGTGGCCAGCATCGGCGGCCTGGCCGTGCTGCTGGCCTTCCTGGCGACCATCTACCCGAGCTGGGCGGGCGCGCGCGTGAAACCGGCGCAGGCGCTGCGCTACGAATGAGAAGACAAGCATGAGCATCATCCATAAACTCCCATTCGAATGGCTGGTCGGCCTGCGCTACACGCGGGCGGGCAAGGGCAGCGACGGTAATGGAAACGGCGGCGGCTTCATTTCCTTCATCTCGCTGATCTCGGTGGCCGGCATCGCACTCGGCGTGGCGGCCCTGATCATCGTGCTGTCGGTGATGAACGGCTTCCAGAAACAGGTGACCGACCGCATGCTGTCGGTGCTGGCCCATATCGAGGTCTTCGATGCCGCCGGCAGCATGCCGCAGTGGCAGGCGGCGTCGAAGGAAGCGCTGCGCAATCCGAACGTGCTGGGCGCGGCGCCTTTCGTGCAGAGCGAGGCGCTGCTGCAGCAGGTCGACGGCGCGATGCGTCCGGCCGTGGTGCGCGGCATCCTGCCGCAAGCGGAGCGCAAGGTGTCCGAGGTGGCCAACACCATGCGCCAGGGCCGCATCGACAGCCTCACCCCGGGCAGCTTCAACATCGTGCTCGGCTACGCGCTGGCGGGCGCCCTCAACCTGCACGTCGGCGACAAGGTCACCATGCTGCTGGCGCAGGCCCAGGCCACGCCGGCCGGCCTGCTGCCGCGCATGCGCACTTTCACCGTGTCGGGCATCTTCGAGGCCGGCCACGCCGAGTTCGACGCCGGCATGGCCTTCATCAGTTTGCAGGATGCCGAGAAGATGGAGCGCCTCGATGCGCCCGCCGGCCTGCGCCTGCGTATCAGGGACATGCACGCCGCGCCGCAGGTTGCGCAAGAGCTCAAAAAGTCGATGTCGGGCGAGCTGGTGATGCGCGACTGGTCGCAGCTGAACGCGGTCTGGTTCGGCGCCGTACAGACCGAGAAGAAGATGATGTTCATCATCCTGACCCTGATCGTGACGGTGGCCGCCTTCAACCTGGTCTCGACCCTGGTGATGACGGTGACCGACAAGCAGGCCGACATCGCCATCCTGCGGACCCTGGGCGCCTCGCCGCGTTCGATCATGAAGATCTTCGTGGTGCAGGGCGCGGTGGCCGGCCTGCTCGGCACCGTGCTGGGCGTGGGCGGCGGGGTGCTGGTCGCGCTGAACATCGACGTCATCGTTCCATTCATTGAACAGTTATTGGGAGTGCAGTTCTTGTCCAAGGATATTTACCAATTCACGGCCGTGCCGTCCGAGCTGCGCTGGCCGGACGTGGCCAGCATCGGCATCGTCTCCGTGATCCTGGCCTTTGCCGCCACGCTGTATCCGAGCTGGTCGGCTTCGCGCGTGAAACCTGCGGAGGCGCTGCGCTATGAGTGATGCGTTGAACACTCCCGTTTTGGCCTGCCGCGGCCTGAGTAAAACCTTCAAGCAGGGCGACTACCAGGTGCAGGTGCTGGACAAGATCGATTTCTCGATCGGACGCGGCGAGCGCGTGGCGATCGTCGGCGCTTCCGGTTCGGGCAAGTCGACGCTGCTGCACCTGCTGGGCGGCCTGGATACGCCGACCGGCGGCTCGGTGACCCTGCTGGGCGAGGACTTCGCGACCCTGTCCGAAGCGCGCCGCGGCGACCTGCGCAATTCCTCGCTCGGCTTCGTCTACCAGTTCCACCACCTGCTGCCGGAATTCTCGGCGCTGGACAACGTGGCCATGCCGCTGATGATCCGGCGCGAGAAACGCGCGCAGGCGGCAAACCAAGCGCAGGCGATCCTGGCGCGCGTGGGCCTCGCCAAGCGGGTCGTGCACCGTCCGGGCGAACTCTCCGGCGGCGAACGCCAGCGCGTGGCGCTGGCGCGCGCCCTGGTCACGCAACCGGCCTGTGTGCTGGCCGACGAGCCGACCGGTAACCTGGACCACACGACGGCGCTCGTGATCTTCGACCTCATGCTGGAACTGTCGCGCACCCTGGGCACGGCCTTCGTCATCGTCACCCACGACATGGAACTGGCGCGCCGCTGCGACCGCGCGCTGCGCCTGACCGAGCACGGGCTGCTGCCGCTGGAGGCATAAGCCATGTGGATCGACACCCACTGCCACCTGGACGCGCACGAGTTCAGCGATGCTTCGCTGGCGGTGGCCGGGCAGGCGCGTGCAGCCGGGGTGTCGATGATCGTGATCCCGGCCGTCGAGCGCGCGAATTTCGAGACCGTCGCGCAACTGGCGCATGCCGCGCCGAACGCCAGCTACGCGCTCGGCATCCACCCGATCTACGTACCGCAGGCGCGCGACGAAGACCTGGTGTCACTGCGTGCGGCAGTCGAAAAGGCGATGATTGACCCGCGCTTCGTGGCGATCGGCGAGATCGGGCTCGACTTCTTCATCCCCATGCTGTGCGAGCCGGCCATGCGCGAGAAGCAGGAACGCTTCTTCCGCGAGCAGCTGCGCATCGCGCGCGACTTCGATCTGCCGGTGCTCACCCATGTGCGGCGCTCGCAGGACCAGGTGCTGAAACACCTGCGCCAGATCCAGCCGCCGGGCGGCATCGCCCACGCCTTCAACGGCAGCGAGCAGCAGGCGAATACCTTCATCAAGCTCGGCATGCACCTGGGCTTCGGCGGCGCCATGACCTTCACCCGCGCGCTGCAGATCCGGCGCCTGGCCGCCAGCCTGCCCTTGGAGCGGATCGTGCTTGAAACCGATGCGCCGGACATCTCGCCCAGCTGGATCCACCCGGCGCGCAACAGCCCGGAGCAGCTACCGCGGATCGGCGCGGCGCTGGCCGAGTTGCGCGGCACGGACCCGGCCGAGGTGGCACTCGGCACCTGGCGCAGCTCCCTGGCCGCGATCCCCCGTTTGCAGGCGCTGCTGGCGGAATAAACCGGCCGTTCGGCGGAACTATTTGCGCTGGCCGAACTCTGCTGTGCAGGCAACCAGACGACGGTCCAGGTCGTGCAAAGTTCGCCACATTCTCCCTGGACACGATGATTCACCGCAACCAGGTATTGTCGGGTTCGTGGGACCATGGCCCTTTCGGCATGGGAGACGATCTTGGACAGCGCGAGTGCCTTCCTGCGGGTGCTGCGGCACGAACAGTCACTGAGCACGGCGCACCGCGCGCTGCGCCTGCGCCTCGCGCATGCCGAGGAGTTGATCGAAGACGCGCTGCTGCCGCAGCAGATCGTGGGCAGCGAGTCCATCTGCGGCGGCATCGAGTACCGCGTGGCCTGCGTCTCCAGCGACCCGGCACTGGCACTGAAACACTTCATCGCGCTGCCGGCCGAAGTCCAGATCGTCACCGACCGCGGCGCCTTGCGCAGCATCTGCGGCATCGTCACCGAAGCGCGCGCCGGCGACAGCGACGGCGCGCTCACCAGCTACCAGCTCGTCTTGCGCGACGCGCTGGCCATCATGGAAAGGCGCGTCAACAGCCGCATCTTCCGCAACCAGAACGAGCTGGCCATCGTCCAGGTCCTGTTCGACGAATGGCGCCACGCGAACGCGGTGCTGGCCGGCGCCTTCGAGTACGAACTCGATCCACTGCTCGACCTTGCCCACGCATCTTCCCTTTATCCGGCACGCGAACAGACCATGCAGTACAACGAGTCCGACGCCGCTTTTGTGCGCCGCCTGCTGCGCCGGCGCGGCATCTCGTGGTGCGTGCGTCCGGGCCGCAGCCGCGCCAGCGCCGTCGACCCCGAGCACGACCGCATTCCGGCCCACACCCTGGTCCTGTTCGGCGACGGTGCCAAGCTGCCGCGCAACGCCGCCGGGACCGTGCGCTTTCATCGCGACGACGCCACCGAGGAACGCGACACCATTACCGCCTGGAGCGCTGCGCGCACGCTGCAGCCCGGTCTCGCGTCGCGCCACAGCTGGGACTACAAGCATCCGGGCGGCGAGCGCTTCATGGCCACCGGCGCGCGCGCCGAATTCGACCAGGGCAGCCACGGCAACGCGCTCGCGGCCAGCCTCGACGACTACCTGCTCGATACTCCGCACGCCGGCAGCGACGGCGAAGACCACGCGCGCCTGGGCCAGCTGCGCATGGCGCGCCACGGCCTCGAGGCCAAGTGTTTTCATGGCGAGGGCACGGTGCGCGACTTCTGCGCGGGCCAGTATTTCACACTCGACGGCCATCCCGAGATCGACGGCCATCCCGAAACCGAGCGCGAGTTCCTGATCACCGAATTGCACGCCAGCGTGCGCAACAACCTGCCGGGCGACATGAACCTGCGCGCCGAGCAGCTGCTGGCCCGCTCCGGCTGGGCTGCGCCACTGGGCAGCGCGCCGGTACAGGTGCGCTTCACGGCAATCCGGCGCGGCGTGCCCGTGGTGCCGGCCTTCGATCCGCGCGTCGACCTGCCGCATCCGCAACTGCAAAGCGCGATCGTCGTCGGTCCCGCCAACGAAGAGGTGCATTGCGACAGCCTGGGCCGCATCAAGATCCGCTTCCCCGGCATGCGCACGCGCGACCACGAACATGCGCACGGGGCCGGCGCCTCCGGCTCGCCGCTCGACTCGGCCTGGGTGCGCGTTGCCTCGAACTGGGCCGGCAACGGTCCCGGCAGCCACCAGCAGAACGGCAGCATCAGCCTGCCGCGCGTGGGCAGCGAAGTGCTGGTGGCCTTCCTCGGCGGCGACCCCGACAAGCCGATCGTCCTGGCCCAGCTCTTCAACGGCCAGGCCACCCCGCCGGCCCTGAGCCCGAAGGGCGAGTTGCCCGGCAACCGCTACCTGTCCGGCCTGCGTTCGCGCGAAGTGGGCGGGCGCCGCGGCAGCCAGCTGCGCTTCGACGACACCCGCGGCGAGATCGGCGTGCAGCTGGCCAGCGATCACGGCGCGTCCGAGCTGAACCTCGGATGGATGACGCGGGCGCGGGCAAACGGCGAGGGCAAGGCACGGGGCGAGGGCGCGGAGCTGCGCAGCGATCATGCGGTGGCGATCCGGGGGAAGAAGGGGGTGCTGGTCAGCGCCGAGGCGGGATCGAACGAAGGTGGCCAGCAGCTTTCCCGCGGCGGCCTGCTGGGGCTGGCGCAACTCATGCAAAGCGTGGCCGACGAGATGGCGAAGCTGGCCGAGCACCATGCCGGTGACGAGCAGGCCAGCGGGCGCCTGGCCGAACTGGCGGACAAGATCAGGGCCTGGGACGAGGGCAGCAATGTAGCGCCGGGAACGCCGGGCGGGAACGGGGGCGCGCCCATCGTCGCCGTGACGGCGCCCGCCGGTGTCGTGCTGGCGAGCCAGCAGAACGTGGCGCTCGGAGCGGAAAAAAAGGTGGACGTGGTCAGCGGCGGCGATACGCAAGTCTCCGCCGGCCGCAACATTTTCGTGCGCGCGGCGCGCGGCATCAGCGCATTCGCCCATGCGCTCGGCGTCAAGCTGGTCGCCGCGGACGGCGACGTGACGCTGGAGGCGCGGCGGGGCAGTGTCCTGGTGCGGTCCCACAAGCGCATCAGCCTGATCTCGTCGGAGGCCATCCACATCGAGGCGCCGCTGGTGCGGATCGTCTCGCACGGCGCGCAGACCGAATGGGCGGACGGGACGATCACCCAGCAAGGAAGCGGCAAACATATCATCAAGGCTTCGGCTATCGTGCACGCAGGGCCGGGCGGCGGCACGCCGACGACGCTCGATTTCTCCAGATCGGACATCCGCTCCGACGAACGCATGGTCCTGCGCGACCTGCAGACCAAGGAGCCGATCCCCCTTCAGCGCTACATCGCGCACCTGGAGGACGGCAGCACGTACCCCGGCACCAGCGACGAGGAAGGCCGCACCTCCCTGCTCAAGAGCGCGGTGCTCGGACAGGTCCGCTTCGAACTTCTCGACTGAACGCCGTCCTGCAGGCGTCCTTCCCTCATGACTGAACAGACCAGGCCGCTACCGCCGCTGATCCCCTTGGCCCACGGCGGCTGGGAGGTCACGTCCTTCATGTCCTCGACCGAGTACACGATTCGCGGCATGGGGCTGAAGCCGGCGAATCACGTGATTCCGGTGATCGTGGTGCCGGGGATTATGGGGACGAATTTACGGGCGAAGCTGAATCCGCGCCCGATGCGGATTAACGAAAAAAACGGGAAGGCCAATCCCGGGGAAGTGGTATGGCGTCCGCCTAATGGGATGCAGGAGGGAATCAATGCTGCCATTGATTGGAGCGACGTTCCCCCGGAAGAACGCCAATTGCTATTCGATGGCCCTACCCTGGAAGTGGACACCCGCGGCCCTATCGCTCTGCTCGATTCCGTCGAAGGCTATGAGTTGGCAGAAGCGCAGATGCGCAAACAGGGATGGGGCGAGGTGCACGCCGATTCCTACGGCGTCTTGCTGCATGTACTGCAAACCCGCCTGAACCAGACTTTCGGTTTCGACGAAATCAAGAAGGAGCGCTACCTGCTGCAGCACTGGAAGGACGTCATGTCCTGCGAACCGAGCAAGTGGGGCGTGCGCGAGTTCGAGCCGCTGACGGAAAAGCATCTGGCCAAACACGCCAAGCGCTATTTTCCCGTCTACGCCGTCGGCTACAACTGGCTCGAGGATTGCGCGACCTCGTCGGAGCGGCTGGAAAACCGGATCAACGAGATCATCGCCTTCTGGCAAAGCGCGAAGCGGCACTGCGAACAGGTCATTCTCGTCACGCACTCGATGGGTGGACTAGTGGCGCGGGCGTGCGCCAAACGCATCCCCCACAGGATCGCCGGCGTCATTCATGGCGTCATGCCCGCCTTTGGGGCGCCGGCCGCCTACCGGCGCATGGCCTGCGGCACCGAGAGCTCGAATCCGGACAACGGCCCGCTCGACAATATTACGGCTTCTGCGCTGGCAAAAATTCTGGGCGAAACCACCGAAAAGACGACGCCCGTGCTGGCGACCTCGCCGGGCGCGCTCGAACTTCTGCCGAATCATCTCTACCCCGGCCCATGGCTACACGTTCGCGTCACTACATCCGTTGGCAAGCCTCAGCCTGCGAACGGCGCAAGCAAAGTTGATTCGACGGGCAATAACCTTGCGTCCGGCGACTGTCTGCACTTTCCTGGACCAACAGCGCCAAATCCCTACGACATCTACCGGGATATGAGCCCCTGGTATCGCTTGATCAATCCGGACTTGGCAGACCCTGCAGGAAAATTTAAAGAAACAGAAAAAGGGGTGGAGAAGGCCATTATCGCAGCGCTTAACACTGCTGAGACATTCCACCGGTCGCTGGGCGACTACTATCATCCGAATACGTATGCATTTTACGGCAACGACCTGCATAAACGTTCGTACGGCCAGGTGCGCTGGGTCGCAAGGCAACAAGCCGGGACCACAACCGTCGTCACCGCAGCGAACGTCAGCGCTGCACGTTTTATCGGTCACACTGGACTAGGTCAGCGCCGCGTACGCCTGGAAGGAAAGACCGAGCTGCTGTTCGGACTGGAGGAGCAGGACGCACGTGGCGACGGCACGGTTCCCTACCAATCGGGCACGGGACCCAGGGGGAAGGCGAAGCAGGTGTTCGCGACGCAGGGATACGACCATCAGGGTTCGTACAAGCATCCCGATATGTTGTTGCTGACGCTGCGCCTGGTCGTGAAGATCGTGCAGGAGACGACGTGAAGCGTTGGCTCCGAAACGGGCTGGCAAGACTGCTGGCCGGAGTGATTATCGCCGGAATGACGGGAGCCTGGGCCATCGGCGAGGTTCGCGGGCAGCGCGCGGCGGCACAACGAGACAAGGACGAGGTAGCGCGAATGACGCAGAAGATGACGACAGTATGCATTGGCAGGTTCCTGGTTGATCTGCCAGAGGAAACAAGGCTGGAGCTGGCCAAGCCGCGGATTCATGGCTTCGATATTTCGTCGCTTGACGAGCCGGAGGCCGATTTTCAAGTCCGCCTTGCCCAGCGCGAGGCGCGCCTGCGAGCAACGCCCGACCGTCTCGGCGGGAACAAGAACGTGGAATCGGTCAGGGAGGTGAAGACCGAGAACGGCGTGATCGGCAAGATTTTCGTCCACAGCCGGACCGTAATGGAAGGGACGCGGATGAGGGGGCTGGAACAGGAACGCTACCGCTTTGAAGGTGTCGCGATCGAAGCCCTCGTGCATGGCCAAGGGCTGAGTTTTGATCTGTCGGCAGCCGATTACGACCCTGCAAAGATTGACAATCTGTCCAAGCTGGTCGCCAAGCTGGTGCCGAACCCGACTAACGCAGCGCCGACGGAACCGGGCTTCTGTGTCCACCGCGCTTGGTTCCGCGATCCACTCACCGCCGATCAAGGCGAACAAATCATGATGCATGCGCAGTTACCAAGCCATCCAGACATCGAATTCCTAGCGATTTTGGCCGCCGGGAACAAGCCCACTTCGCCGGGCCTTCTTGAACGGAGCGCTCAGACGGAGGCCAACTTGCCGTTGGACGTGAAGAAGCGGGTTTCTCGACTACGAGGTGATCCACGAACGATTGGCGGCATTACAGGCGACGAGCTTGTGAGGCGAGTGCTTGAAAAGGACGACTCTATCGGATACACATTTTGGTGGGAAGTAAGCGGGACGGAAGGCAATGTACTTGTTCCGCATGTCGCTTTCAAGATGTATGTCGGAAAGGGCGATAACGGGCCGGTTCCGTCGTCACTATCACAAGACGCGGCCATGGCCCTTTGGGACAAGATTTCGTCCAGCATCCGACTGCGCCCCACGCAGGAACGCAAACCGGTCGCAGCCGATCCACCGCCGACGCCACTAGGCACCTACGCACTCGCTGGCGACCGCTGTCCTGAAAGCGGCTGGTGGTTGTGCGGCGACGGCGGCGGTGGTATCGGCGTGCTGGGTGGCCAGCGCCAGTACATCAAGAAAGGCGATCGCATGCCGCAGGCATTGCTGCTCCCGCCGCAGACCTTGTGGGAAAAGCTCAAGGGGGTCCAGCCCAGCTTCGAGTCGACTACCCAGACTTCCTGGAAACTGGTCGACAAACGCAACCGCAAGCGCGCACCTTCTGCCCTGCCGCTGGCGCAGGCGACACCTGCAGCGGCGGCTGAGATAACCGGCACAGCCCTCGGGCCGCGCATCATGGAAGAGCAGGGTGTACCGGTCGGCAGTTTCGCCGCCACCGGTGTGCCCTGTCCGGCCAGCGGCTGGTGGCGTTGCGAAGACCCCCGCGCATTGGATGGCACGCGCTGGTTTGCACAGGGTAGCTTGCTGCCTTCGGCAACGTTCGCGCTACCGCCCGGGGCATTCGGCCGCTCGGCGCATGGGGCACAGTCGATCGAGCGCCGCGGTGCATGGCGCCTGATGCGCTTGGCCGATGCGCCGGTACAGGCGAGTCGCGGTGATGGGGAGCCGGCATGAAGCGCGCAGCCTGGAGCCGGCTCGCGAAACTGATCATCGCCATCGTTTTGGCCGTCGCAGCGGGAACCTGGGCCGTGGGGCAACTACGGGAAAGCGAAGTGGCGCGGATGTTTGTACATGATCGCCAAGTGACGCAAGGAACTGCCGCGAACGGTATGGAGCTGGAGCATTACCATTTCGAGAACGTCGCCGTCGAAGCCATGGTGCATTCCGGCGGCATCGGCGCGGACATCAGCGCCGGGAAATATGATCCCGACCACATCGACCGTCTTATCCGACTGGCCGCACAGCTCGTTCCCAATCCAGCGAACATGGTTCCCTTGGAGTCAGGATTTTGTCTTGATGGAGCGTACGTTCTCGATCCCCTCGACGCCAGCCAGCGCGAACGGATCATGATGTTTGCACGGCTGCCGAGTCATCCTGATATTGAATTCAGCCTGATCCTGTTGGCAGGAACGAAGCCTGACGAAAAAGGACTCTTGATACGCAATGCCGAATCCAATGCTCGACTATCAGTACTTGAAAGCTTACGTGTATCCCAATTGCGGGCAGCGCATAGGACGATCAGTGGACTCCGCGGCGAAAAGGTACTCGAACGTTTCGCCGAGGGCGATAGCGTAAATGTCTATAGCTTTTGGTGGGAGTTTGGTGGAAGCTCCGACGACGTCGGGCGTCCCCATCTGTCGTTTACGATGGACACAGGAAAGGGCGTGCGAGGCCCTGTTCCTTCATCGTTGTCGCAGGAAGCGGCCCTGGCGCTATGGGATAAGATTTCCTCCAGCATCCGCTTTCACCACGCCTCTCCAGCACCGGCCGCCCGCCCGGCAGCACCCGCTCGTCCGACCATCTGACGGCCCCGCCCCCTGCAAGCGCGCCCATGCGCTCCACCATCCTCGGCGTCGCCGCCGGCGCGGCCTTCCTGCAGACACGCGCAACGCTCCCTGAGGCGTGGCAGATCGCCGCCTGCCTCGCGGCGTCGGTCGCCTGCCTGATCGCATTGCGCGGCATAGTCCGCGCAGCAATTGCCGGCGCCCTGGCCGGCTTCGCCTGGGCCGCCTTCCTCGCCCATCTGGCCCTCGCTCCCCAGCTTGAAAAGTCCGACGAAGGCCGCGATATCGAGATCGTCGGCACCGTCGCCAAGCTGCCGCACGACTTCGGCCAGGGCACGCGCTTCCAGTTCGAAGTCGAGCAGGTCCTGACGCCGCAAACGGAGATACCTCCCATGCTCGCCCTGTCCTGGTACCGCGCCGAGGACGAGCGCCTGCAGCTGCGTCCGGGCGAGCGCTGGCGCCTGACGGTGCGCCTGCAGCGCCCGCACGGCAACGCCAATCCGCACGGCTTCGACTACGAGGCCTGGCTGCTGGGGCAGGGCATCCGCGCTACCGGCTATGTGCGCGCCGAGCCCGGAAACGCCAGGCTCGATGCGTTCGTGGCGACGCCGGGCCACGTGGTCGAACGCTGCCGCGACCTGCTGCGCGCGCGTATCCTCGCCGCGCTCGACGGCAAGCCCTACGCCGGCGTGATCGTGGCGCTCGTCGTCGGCGACCAGCGCGGCATCGAACAGCCGGACTGGGACGTCTTCAACCGCACCGGCGTCAGCCACCTGGTCGCGATCTCCGGGCTGCACATCACGATGGTCGCGGGGATGGCCGCAGTCGCGATGTCGCAGCTGTGGCGCCGTTCCTTCTTCACGCGGGCGCAACTGCCGCTGCTGCTGCCGGCGCAGAAAGTGGCGGCCATCGCGGGTGCCGCGGCGGCGCTGCTGTATGTGCTGCTGGCCGGCTTCGGCGTGCCGGCCCAGCGCACCCTGTACATGCTGGCGGTCGTCGCCGCGGCCTTGTGGATGGGGCGCCAGACCAGCGTGTCGCACATCCTGTGCCTGGCGCTCGGGCTGGTGGTGCTGCTCGATCCCTGGGCCGTGCTGTGGCCCGGCTTCTGGCTTTCCTTTGGTGCCGTCGGCGTGATCCTGTATGCAGGTGTCGGCAGGACGCAAGCCGCCGCAGGCTGGCAGGGTAGCCTGCGGCTGGCGGCGCGCACCCAGTATGCGGTCACGCTCGGGCTGGTGCCCCTGACCCTGCTGCTGTTCTCGCAAGTGTCGCTGGTCGGCCCGCTCGCCAATGCGCTGGCGATTCCCGTGGTGAGCTTCGTCGTAACGCCGCTAGCGCTGGCTGGAAGCCTGCTGCCGGCCCCGCTGGCGGGTCCGATCCTGCTTGCTGCGCACGCGGTGCTCGCGTTGCTGGCCCGGGCGCTGGGCTGGCTGGCGGGCCTGCCGCTCGCCGTCTGGAGCGCGCCGGCGCCGCCGCCCTGGCTGTTCGCACTGGCCCTGCTCGGCACCGCCTGGATGCTGGCGCCGCGCGGCTGGCCGCATCGCTGGGCCGGGGCCGCGGCCTGGCTGCCGCTGTTCCTGTTGCAGCCCTCGCATCCGGCGCCGGGCAGCTTCAGCGTCACCGCCTTCGACGTCGGGCAAGGCATGGCGCTGCTGGTCGAAACGCGCGGGCACCGGCTGCTCTACGACACCGGTCCGCAGTATGCGCCGGGGCAGGACGCCGGCAGCCGCGTGCTCCTGCCCTACCTGCGCGCGCGCGGCATCCGGCGCCTGGACAGCCTGGTCGTCTCGCACAGCGACGTCGATCACGCGGGCGGCGCCCTGACCCTGCTCGACGCGCTGCCGGTAGATAGCGTAAGCAGTTCGCTCGGCGCCGGCCATCGCATCGTCCAGGCCGCGCGCCGCCACGCGCGCTGTGTCGCCGGCCAGCGCTGGGAGTGGGATGGCGTGGTCTTCGAGGTGCTGCAGCCCGCGCCCGCGAGCTACCAGGACAGCGACCTGAAGGCGAATGCGCGCAGCTGCACTCTGCGGATCGCGGCCAAGGGCAGGGCGGTGCTGCTGGCGGGGGACATCGAGGCGGCGCAGGAAGCGGCGCTGGTCAGCGGCAGCCCCGACAAACTGCGTGCCGACGTGCTGCTGGCGCCGCACCACGGCAGCGGCACCTCGTCCAGCCCTGCCTTCCTGGCGGCGGTGCAGCCGGCGATCGGCGTGTTCCAGGTCGGTTACCGGAATCGTTATCGCCATCCGAAGAAAGAAATATTCGAGCGCTATGGCGAACTTCAAATCCGGCGCCTGCGCACCGACGACGCCGGCGCCATCACCTTCGAATTCGGGCCGGACCTGGTCACGAGCGAATACCGCCGCGCGCACGCCCGCTACTGGTTCGAGCCCTAGGCCGAGCGCGGAAGCGTAATGCTCACCTGGAATCCGCCACTCTCGCGATTCTGCGCGCGAATCGCGCCGCCATGCGCATGCACGACCCGCTCCGCGATCGCCAGCCCCAGGCCGTGGCCGTCGACATTGTTCTTGGTCGGATTCGAGCGGAAGAAGGGCTGGAAGATGGTCGGCAGGTCGTCCGGCGCGATGCCGGGTCCGCGGTCGAGCACGTCGAGGTGGACCAGGCCGGCGTCGGCGCGCAGCCGCAGCTCGACGCTGCCGCCGGCGCCTCCGTGCTTCACCGCGTTGCGTACGACGTTCTCGATCGCGCTCCACAGCAGGTCGGGCGCGCCCTCTACCTGAGGCTCGCCTTGGATATGGACGTCGACGGCCGGGCCGTCGGGGCCCGCCTCGAAGCGGGCGTCGGAAGCGATGCCGTCGACCAGCTCGGCCATGTCGAGCGCCTCGCGCTTCGGCAGGTCCGGGTTGGCTTCCAGGCGCGACAGGGTCAGCAGTTCGCCGACCAGCTTGTCCATGCGCACGCTCTCGCGCTCGATGCGCTCCAGCGAGGCCGCCATCTTCTCGGGCTGCTGGTGCGCCAGGCCGATGGCGGCTTGCAGGCGCGCCAGCGGCGAGCGCAGTTCGTGCGAGACGTCGTGCAGCAGGCGGCGCTGGCCATCCATCAGGGCGCGCAGGCGCGCGCTCATGCGGTCGAAGTCGCGTCCCAGGTCGTTCAGTTCGTCGCCGCCGCTCGGGCTGGCCGCGAAGCGCGGCGCCAGGTCGCCCGCCGCTGCGGCCTCGAAGGCCTTGCGCAGGGCGCGGATCGGGCGCGAGAAATACCAGGCCAGCAGGAAAGCGAACAGCAGGCTGACGATGATGCTGGCCAGCAGCGGGATCGGTTTGCTAAGAGGCCAGCCCGGACCGAAGGGGCCGCGCGGCCCCTCGCCACGTCCGAAACCGGGACCGCCGGGGCCTGCATGCGGGTCGCCAGGAGCGGCCGCGGGCGGCTGTCCCGGCGTGCCCGCCGGCGGCGCACCCGGGCGCAGCTGGCGCGGCACGAAGGCGAGCAGGCGGCGTCCATCCGGCGCCACCAGTTCGCGCACCGGCTGGAACGGGCGCTCGACGCCCAGTTCGCGCCGCGCCCGCGCCAGCGTGCCGGCGGCGACCTCGCGCCCGAGCAGCTCGCGCCCGCTGGCGTCGACGATGTAGACGGTGTGGCGGCTGCCCGGCCGGACGATCTCGCGCAGGGCCGGCAGGCCGCCGTATTTCAGGGCGATGGCGCTCGAATCGAGCATGAAGGCGGCCGGCGGGCCGGTTTCGATGCTGGTGACGCTGTTCGACAGGCGCGCCTGTTCGCGCAGCCAGAAGTAACTGCCGACGCCGACCGCCGCCGCCACCTGGGCCAGCAGGATGGAGAGGAAAAACTTCCAGAACAGCCGACCGGCCGGACGGCCCATCTTGTGCGCCATGGTCACACGCGGATCAGCTGGTAGCCGAGACGATAGACGGTCTGCAGCGGCGAGCGGCCGTCGTCGAGCAGGCCGAGCTTGTGGCGCAGGCTGGACAGGTGCACGTCGTTGTTGCGGTCGAAGCGCGCCAGCGGGCGGCCGAGGCCCTGTTCGGACAGCTCGTTCTTGCTGACCGGGCGCCCGGCATGGCGCGCCAGCACTTCGAGCAGGTTGAATTCGGTGCTGGTCAATTCCAGGTTGGCGCCGTTCCAGGTGGCGCGGCGCTGCTCGGGCAGCATGGTCAGTTTGCCGACCGTGAGCACCACGCCGCCACCGTTGGCGCCCGGCTGGGCGTCGTGGGTGCGGCGCAGGATGGCGCGCACGCGCGCGGTCAGTTCGCGCGGCGTGCAGGGCTTGGTGACGTAGTCGTCGGCGCCCAGCTCGAGGCCGAGGATGCGGTCGGCGTCGTCGCCGCGGCCGGTCAGCATCAGCACCGGGATTTTGCTGGCGGCGCGGATGCGGCGCAGGGTCTCGATGCCGTTCAGGGCCGGCATCATCACGTCCAGGATGACGATGGCGTAACGTCCGCTCAGGGCTTCGCGCGCGCCCGTCACGCCGTCGTGGGCGCAGGCCACCGTGAAGCCTTCGCCTTCCAGGTATTCGGTAAACATGGCGACGAGTTCGGTGTCGTCGTCGATCAGCAGCACATTATTCATCCGCCGATGATAGCAAAGCCCCACGCGCGCGGGCGCGAACGCCGCGCGCATTTACCCATCTTTACAAGGCGGGGGCCAGAGGGGACTTACGCGGTTTTACATCGCATTGACAGCGCTTTACACCCCCCGGCTGAAGAATAGGGCCTTTCGCACACCGCAGAGGAACCAGAATGCATCCATCCCGTTTCACCGCCGCTCTCCTGATCGCCGCGGCCTGCGCCTGCGCGCCGGCCGCCTTTGCCGAACCGCAGCCACCTGCGCCGCCAGGCGAAGGCATGGCCGTACCGGGCGCCGATGCCGAGGGGGGACCAGACACCGGACCGGGCCCGGGCGATCGCCGCGGCCCGGGCGGTCATCATCACGGCCGGGGCCCCGGCCCGGGCTTGCCCTTCCTGCGCGGGATAGCCCTGAGCGACGCCCAGCAGGACCGCCTGTTCGCCATCCTGCACGCCGAAGCGCCGCAGCTGCGCGAACAGGACAAGATCGAGCGCAAGGCGCACGAAGCGCTGCGTTCCATGTTCGACGCGGGCGACTTCAGCGAAGCAAAAGCCGCGGCCCACACCAAGGCACTCGGCCAGGCCATCGCCGCGCGCGAACTGCTGCGCGTGCGCACGGCCGGCCAGGTGATGGCGCTGTTGACGCCGGAGCAACGCGCCCGGCTGAAGCAGGAACGCGAAGCGCGCCAATAAGCCGGGAGGAATTATGAGCACTCATCACCACGACGGCGACCTGCAGGCGGACCTCGACAAGCTGTTGAATGCGGCCGCCAGCCGGCGCCGGAGCCTGCGCTGGCTGTTCGCCGGCGCCGCCGCAGTGCCGCTCTACGGCTGCGGCGGCGCGACCGGCGACACGGGCAGCAGCACCAGCAGCACGTCCACCACCACGCCGGCCACGATGACAACGACAACGACCGCGGCGACCTCGTGCTCCGTCATCCCCGAGGAAACCGGCGGCCCGTACCCGGCCGACGGCACCAACGCCAGCAACGGCAAGGTCGCCAACGCCCTGGTCCTGTCGGGCATCGTGCGCAAGGAAATCCGCTGGAGCGTGGCCGGCGCCTCGGGCGTGGCGATGGGCGTGCCCCTGACGATCCGCCTGAAGCTCGTGAACGTGGCCGCCGGCTGCGCCGCAGCCGGCGGCGCCACCGTCTACCTCTGGCACTGCGACCGCGACGGCAACTACTCGATGTATTCGAGTGCGATTCAAGGCGAGAACTACCTGCGCGGCGTGCAGGAAGCCGATGCCGACGGCTACGTCACCTTCACCACCATCTTCCCGGGTTGCTACGACGGGCGCATGCCGCACGTGCACTTCGAG
>Ga0308160_10003716_pt1 | contig 16914 bp, 18 predicted proteins | sample PhyFR1_FD_201036 | JGI IMG/M metagenome (GOLD analysis project Ga0308160, IMG submission 201036) | Phyllosphere microbial communities from UC Gill Tract Community Farm, Albany, California, United States - DLSLF.R1 | ecosystem: Host-associated > Plants > Phyllosphere > Unclassified | place: USA...
AAGGAATAACAGCACATACCTCCAGCATCAGACGGACGATCTTGATGTAGATTGCCAGCTTCTCTTCATCGGGTATCGTCCTGATACGTCAGCTTAGCTTGAAAGAACGTCTAGCTCACCTTGATCCACCCTCTAGAGGGATTTGAGCATAGGCTCGAGCAGCCCCCAGCCAGTCTTCTTCCGCTTCCAGCAACTCCGCTTGTAGGTGTCTCAACACAGTAGTCTATCTCATCAGCCACTTTCCCTTCTCCCGTTCATTTGCGCACCTGTTCTTCGCACCAACCAGCCAAGCCTCCGGGCGTCAGAACACCTTCCACCACCTCTTGCCTGATCACCTTCCCTTGCTCAGTATTGAATACCTCTTTACAAGTCACTGCCCACTTGAGTTCCTCCTCATCACCTGATTGCTTCTTTGCTAATTCTGATCCTCCACATAGGGCGCTTACGAAATCACCCAGTACTCTTCGACCTACGACCATAGCTACTGATGATGAGGATACGAAATGACGGCCGAAGGCGATCAAGCTGGAGGATGCTGGGGTTGGCGCTAGGATCGTTTGTAGAAGTTCGAGGTAAGCATCGGTACGGGCTTTTTGGTTTCTGCTCTGTCAGCTGATCCGAGCGTTTCCCACATCCGCCAGCTTACAAGATGGTATTGATAGCCGCTAGCTTATCATTGATATCTGATTCGACCTCCATGTTGGTGTCAAGTACAGTATATAGGGAGATCAATTGAATGAGTGAGCGTCAGTGACTAGAGGACGTGCAGAGTGGAGGTGAGCGTGGTATTTGCTTCCGCTCAGAATTTGTATCTGGTAGACAGAGTCCTGGAGATCATCTTCCACTTTCTTGATCATGTCCATGAGTCAGAACCGGACGATTGACGCCGATCATACCGAGTCACAGTTTGCGAGAGACGAGCTACGAAAGATGCGGTGTGATTAAGCGGTGAGGCCTGAATCTAGAAAGACAGTTCATCATTCGCGGGCTATTGCCGACGACGGGGAAGCATGAATCAACAATAGAAACCAGGACATCCGCCCTTGCTCGAATACGCTTATCGCTTCTTATTAATACCTGTCTCCCTTGGTTGCCGGTCTCCCATGCTCGGTGCTCGGTCTATACGGCATAGGATACGTGGACTGATAATAGAAACAAGTCAACACCGCATAACCCTGGGCAATTGACGGAAATAGAACACAACTCTCCTCGGTAAACCATGGGTTGGGGGTCTCGTAAAAGTCAAATCTGTGTCAACAATTGATTCAGACCATATAAGACCAGCTTACTCATTGTACTTCTGACCTTCCATTCAACCTTTTGCAAACGACCACACAATCATGCTTGGTGTAGCACTTTTGGCTTTAATAGGATCGACATCGGTAGAGGCACATAAAGGATGTGGCGGTGGGGAGATCATGAGGCGGAATCCCGGTGGCGCTTTGGTCACGCGGGATGAAGGGACATGGCAGTCTGAAGCTGCTCTAAGTGAGTACACGCCTGATACCGGTGTAATGCATGACTGATGTAAGGCGGAGAGCAATCATGCATGGCATACTCTTACGCACCATGGACCGACCTTCGGGCCAAGTACCCAACTATCTGGGAGACAGCGGGCATCGTCCAGGGTGACCAGGAGGCCACAGACCTTTTCGCAACGATCAATGCTACCGTCAATCAAAAAGTACCCAATGTTCAACCCCGAGGTACAGCCAACGGAGACTGGTCCGGAGTCAACCAGACTGGCCTCAACTCGCCTGAAACCTGTTGGTGGACATTCGGCGGATGTTCCACACCAGCAGCCGACCTCAATATCCAGCCCGACATCACTACCCTCCCCATCCCCGAATCATGGGGTTACGGTTTCGATGACGGACCAAACTGTAGTCATAACGCTTTCTACGACTACTTGAACGAACAAAACCAAAAAGCGACCATGTTCTTTATCGGATCCAACGTTGCCGACTGGCCACTACAGGCATTGAGGGGTATCAAGGACGGTCATCAAATCTGTGTCCACACTTGGAGTCATCAGTACATGACTTCCTTCTCGAATGAAGTCGCTTTCGCCGAATTGTACTACACGAGAAAGATCATCAAGGATATCTTGGGTGTTACACCTAAATGCTGGCGACCTCCTTTCGGTGATGTCGACAACCGAATCCGAGTTATTGCCGAGGGAATGAACATGACCAACATTGTTTGGAGTGACGACAGTGCCGACTGGAAAGCCGGTGCCGCTGCCAACGCCATCACCCCTGAACAGGTTGACGCCAACTACCAGATGGTAATTGACGCTCAGAAGAACGGATCGTACTCTTCCCACGGACCTGTCGTTCTCACCCACGAACTCAGTACGTACCTCTCCTGCAGGTCCATATCCATTGCTGACCTGTAGACAACTACACAATGTCTGAAGCCGTCAAGTTCCTACCCCAGATCAAGGCCGCCTTCAAATACGTTCTACCCATCGCTGTGGCAATGAACGAGACCCACCCATACGAGGAGCAGGACATCACCTACCCCAACTTTGAGCAATACATTGCCGGTCAGGTTAACGCTTCCAACGCCGACATGCCTTCTCAACTCGATGCTTCTCTCGGATCTGGATCCTCTGCCTCCGCAAGCTCGTCCTCATCTGCTTCCGGTTCCGCCAGCTCTGGATCTGCCGCATCTTCAGCTTCCGGTTCCGTATCTTCCGCCAAATCTTCGACAAGTGCTGGTGTCGGTGCCGCTAGCCCTAGTCAGAGCAAGACTGGTGCTGGAGAAAAGACCGCTGTTGGAATAATGACTCTTTTCGGGGCTGCGATCGTCGCACTTTCTGCCACGTTATAGATTGATGGTATGTAGCGACTTGAGAAACGTATATGTAGCTACTACTGAAGGACATTGAATGCAATGAAATGCCAGTTCATATAGGCGTGGAACCGAGGCGTTGCCGGAGCCGAGAAACGCGCACCCTGTTCATACACCTGGTCAGGGACCGGAATAATTACGCGGCTCAGGCACTAGAATTCCGGCCCATGTTCTGATGGAAGATCTGTCACCCACTTGAGACGAGAGAGTACGCACAAATGTATCTGAGTCTGCTGACAAGACCGACATCTTTCATGATCACAATAGTTCTTATCCTCCGAACGAGATAGTGGACGGGATCGTGCGACCGTAATGGAGAGTTCGAACCCATTCCCAGTCGAACCAACCGGCTTCTTAATCGGTTCATACATCGCCCTCGTACTCTACGGTCTCCATCTCACACAGCTCCATTCGTACTTCACCCGATATTCGTACGACCCACTACGTCGTCGACTGCTAGTACTTTGGGTCTTTCTATTATCGACCTTCCAAGTTACTATCATCTTCTCAGCGGGATGGAAGTACTTCGTAGGAGGGACGCGAGACGGGGGAAAGATTTGGGGAGAATTCTGGGATCCGTTATCTGTTCAAGATGGACTGTAAGTATGAATCTATTGGAGCAGGATGGAGGCTGATGGTAGAATACCGTTAATGGCCATGACGGCTCAGTTTTACTTTGGACATCGAGCTTGGTTATTGTGGAACAAGAATAGATGGATCAAGTGGTTCTTTATCGTCGTACCGACCATCACCATGATGTGTGGACTTGCGTGAGTGTCATCAGCTGTTTCTATGCTCCAAAGCTGATATTAGGCTTGCCATAACAGCACGTGTATGGAGTAATGGTATGCCCCTCGTTGAAAGCAGAGAGGTGCTAAATGTCAGACCCGTTCGTTCCCGGAGATCAACTCCACGATAGACCCATATCAGTCCCTTCGCAGGTCGTCGCTATACTGTGGATGGGCATGTCAGCGTTCACCGACGGTGTCCTCACTCTCTTACTCGTCACCCGCTTTGTCCGGTCCAAATCCCCAACGACCTCATCGCCATCTACGATATCACGTTTAATCGCTCTGACACTCGAGACGGTATTACTCACCCATATAGTTGGGGCTAGTATGTGTATCATATTTCTCGCCTCTCCACCTGCTCGGCGGACACAACATCCTCTATTCTGGATCTTGCTGGAAATCATCACCGAGCTATATGCGCTCAGCATATTGTTCACCATAAACGCCAGGAAGCCAGCCGGCGATGATTTATACGATGTCAATAGCGGCGGAAGAGGGAACTTCGAGGGCGTTACACTCGGGATGAGTGCACTGGATAGACAGGTAGAGGGGTATCAGGGAAGCACGCCGTTCGGTGTACAAATGGAGGTACCAGAACTAGGCTATCAGAGCTCTACAGGTGGTGTTGGCGGTAGTGAGGGTAATGGAGGGGGAAGCTCGGAGCTGGTGACGCCACACCATCAACAAGATGGGAAGGTGTGGGACGATATAGAAGGCGCTAGATTAGATACTCGGAAAGAAGATAGGGACCAACATTCCGACTAGATGGGTTATCGCTGCTGTGTCAACTTGTATTTCGTACCACATCAATTCATATGCATTGTCGTCATTATCAGAATCTGAGAAATAGCAAAAATTGGTCACTTCGGTCCAAACTATCCAGGTCAGTCCCACTCGCTTGGAACGAATCTAACTTACCCAGCTGATGACAGGCCAAACAACCCCCATCAACCTCAAAGTAGCTCGCTGAGATGTCACTCCCCATCCCGATCTGTTTGACAAGTATAGTCGCCTCGTTGCATCCTTGACATGAAGGTTTGCGCGCTTCATCACTACCCAATGGAAAGTGGGTAACAGCGACAAGATTGGCCCAGCTGGTCGTCAGATTGGACTTCCTATGAAAGCTGTGTACTTACCATCTCCTCCAAGCTCTTTGGACGACAAGATGACCTCAGCAAGACGATGAGCATCCAGTAAAGCTGTACTGGCTCCAGCCCCTCTGTCTATCAGCAAGGGTTGTCATGGCCAAGGAACCTACGCTTGAGGCGGCATTGCATGTGCGGCATCTCCAATGAGCACAACCTTTCCCCCATCATACGGTACTGGTCTTTCCGGATCACACCTCACCACCTGCCAAGGCGAGCCAATGGTCCCAGGTATGATATCCTGCTTGAAAGCCCTGATCACCTCATCATCCGCTTGATCCGCTTCAAGAAGCTCAACAACTTTATTCTTCCAACCCCATTGAGTTGTTTCCTGCCATCCTTCAAAGGTATGAATGGTGAGGATTGCAAATAAGAAACCAGGTTCCTCAGATAATAGAGGGGGAGGGATTTCGGGGGAAGTCGTTTGAGTAGGAGAAGGAATGATGGCGAGTGAGTAATCTATAGCTGGGATCGTTTGGGGGTGGAATGGAACGAGCAGGAGGGAATAGTCTTGTGCTCCGGTTATCAAGTTTATACCATGTATATCGAGTGATTTGGGGAGTTGAGTGGGGGAGGTGGATAATTTCATTTGAATGTTGAGGTAGGGGAGTCGTTCGAATTGTGCGTGAGTGGGGTATAGCTGGCCTCGAAGTAGGGAGCCGACTCCATCGGCCCCTTTTGATCAGCATCTTCCAGTAAGATCATGTCTGTTGAGATAACATACCCACGACGAGATCCGCAGAGTCTTTTGAGCCATCCTCAAAGACCACCTCCGCCCATCCCTCTCCCGTGTCATCATCCACGCTAGTCACTCTCTTACCTAGTTGGATACTCACACCTTCAATCAGAACCTCCCTTAATAGCCAACGATTGATGAACTGGGGCTGCTGGCCTTCGTATTGTCGCATATGGAATAATCGTCTGAATTGGGGCGAAAAGATGGATATTCCACCATGGTCCGTCCCTTGGGCTGATTGCTTGACCATTGATCCGTGTTTTTCTGGGCTCAGGATACCTTGGAGTGCGTGCCTTCCGTCCTATGACGTTAGCGTAGCCAGCCGCAATATCAGGGACATACGGGATCAAGATGCAATGGGTATCGCTGCATGCCATCCTCGACTGAATCGTCAGCTACACAACCGTCGTGACGGGGTGGACATACGTTCTCTCTGCTCGTAGACTACCACCTCCAGGTCCTTAGCTCGTCCTTCAGATACTGCCCTCCCAAGCGCATGAGCAAGAGCAAGACCTCCTCTTGATGATCAGCGGCATTCACCACAATGGCTTGTTACTTACACTCCTCCCCCGATGATTGCGATTTTGAAGACCATTTGAGATTGTGATTAGTAGTGGATGAGTATTGGTATACTCGTGATGGATCATGTTCAGGGCCATAAGAGGTGTGGAGCTTGAAGGCCATGAACAAAGGTGAGTACTGATCAGCTTGTAGATCATCATGGAATCGACGACCTCCTTTCTCGTGGAGCTAGGTCGAGCATTGACAATGATAGCTGCCTCTGCCATGTTTCCATGTAGTACAGTACAAGGGTATATGTATGTACGCGGATGGAATATGCATCGCACAGTAAACGTCCAAGCTGTATAGGCTGATGAAGTGAGGCTGACAATTCCCTATATTCAGGGTTATCCATGTGCTGCGTCACTGGATACTGGATGCCCCGTCTGTTCACCCACTCTATCTATTCACCCACCCTCTATTACATAGCATAGGTGTAGTAGCTGCTACTCACACCACTCGCTTGCAGCTAGCTCGATCAATCAGCCAGAGAGGCTACCTTCAACAAGATGTCACGCCACGCACCGCTTGTTATTGATAATGGTACGGGATATACCAAGATGGGGTAAGTCCCTTGACCCATTTCACACGTCTACGACCATCCGCTCTACATCATCTGCTTGCTTGTTCATCGGAAATGAAGAGATAAATAGCAGGATGACTGATGAGCGTGCAACTCAGCTCTTGTGGACAGATGTTGATGCCTAGTTTCGCCGGTAACTCGGAACCCTCCTTCGTCTTCCCCACCGTCATCGCAACCCGTCAATCCAACACCCAAGCATCCTCAGGATCAGGTTCAGGAGGAGGCAGAGCTCCACCACCAGTAGCTGGTAAACCAGGTCATTTGGCTAGTAAGAGGGGTATTGAGGATCTTGATTTCTTTATCGGTGACGAGGCCGTTGCCAATTCCAAGTAAGCTGTTTCCCCCCCTGCCTAACTCGGAACTTAGCTGATGACAGAACGTACGGTCTTCATTATCCTATCAAACATGGTCAGATTGAGAATTGGGATCATATGGAGAGGTTCTGGGAACAGAGTATCTTCAAGTACCTACGTGCCGAACCTGAGGACCATTACGTTCTCCTTGTACGTACCTCCCTCAATGCCAGGATAAGCTAATAATAAGACCGAACCACCTCTCAATCCACCCGAGAACAGGGAGAACACAGCCGAGATCATGTTTGAGAGTTTCAATGTTCAGGGATTGTGAGTTTCCACAAACTCAAACTGTGGGCGAAGCTGATGAGCAGGTACATCGCTGTTCAGGCTGTTCTTGCTCTTGCTGCTTCTTGGACTTCATCGAAAGTCAACGAGAGGACGTTGACTGGTGTGGTCATTGATTCCGGAGATGGTGTTACACGTAAGCTGCCCTTGACCATGGCGAGTTCAAGCTGATGAATAGACACGATTCCTGTTGTATGTCTACATTGACTGGATATGACAGATGCTGATCGTATAGGCCGAGGGATACGTTATCGGATCTTCAATCAAGCACGTCCCTATTGCTGGACGAGATATCACCAGCTTTGTCCAGCAGCTCTTGCGAGACCGTGGAGAGACTGCTCAGATTCCCCCAGAGGACCAGCTCAGAGTGTAGGTCTTGACTCTTTGAACGATGCTGACAGTAGTGCGGAGAAGATCAAGGAGGACTACACCTACGTCTGTCAGGACATTGTCAAGGAGTTCAAGAAATACGACACCGACCCATACAAGTACTTTGCCCGATTTGCCGGAGAACACAGCGTGACAGGCCGCAAGTACGACCTAGATATTGGATACGAACGTTTCCTCGCTCCTGAAATCTTTTTCAATCCCGAAATCTACTCTTCAGACTTCCTCACCCCTCTCCCCGAAGTCGTCGATACCGTCATCCAGACCTCGCCCATTGATGTCAGGAGAGGATTGTACAAGAACATTGTCTTGTCTGGTGGTTCGACCATGTTTAAAGATTTCGGAAAGAGGTTGCAGAGGGATGTTAAAGCTATTGTGGATGGAAGGATTGCAGGAAGCGAGCAAAAGAGTGGAAGTCATATGAAGTCGAGTGGTGTGGAAGTCAATGTTATCTCGCACAAGCGACAGAGGTATGCTGTTTGGTACGGTGGTTCATTGATGGCTTCTACCGTGAGTATCTCTCGCTCCTTCACATACGAAATACTGATGAACAGCCCGAATTCTACAATGTCTCGCACAGCAAGTCGGATTACGAGGAGTACGGTCCCTCGCTCGTTAGGCGTTTCTCGGTCTTTGGTAGTGCTGTCTAGTCTCGGTTGTTATATGCAAGAATACAGAAGGCCGGCCATGAGCTATGTGCTGCGCTTCATACAAAGGAAGCGGTATCATCTCATCACCCTCGAGTCGTCCTCAAAGAAGATGCAGGACGATTCCATCGCGCTGTGCAGATTTCAACATGCACGTATTCAGCAGCTCGAGGCAATGTCTACGGTCCCGCACTTGCAGGGCTCTAAGCTTAGAATCGCATACAACAATACATTCTCAAAGACACGAAATGATCTACCTACTGGGTATGCATCTGCTTGTCCTCCTCTGCCATGTCAGTTCTCGTCAACCTCCAGAGTATATTCCACTCACCAACATGCTTGATCACATTATGTCCCGAGAACGAGGATTGGAGACCATCTACATCCGCAACATTGACCACAACAAATGGCATGACTGTACATCAGCCCTGAATTTCATCCTATCAATGAAGAGGGACACACTGTTAGAATGCTTGTTGTTGTCCTTGACGATCTTTGCGCCCTTGGCCTCTAGTTCCTTGACTGCGTTATTCCTGTCCTCCTCCGAAGTGGATTTCTGGAATGAAACGATTACTGAGCTTTAGCTTGCCACCCTCCTTCTCCTGTCTTGGAATGAGCAGGCTAAAAGACATACCGTCCTTGTTTCCTGATGCCATGACTACTGTTGTTAGAGATAGTAGTCCGATTAAAGTGAGTTTAGCAAAGTTGAGCATATACTATGTGGTATGGAGTGAGTAACTCGAGTGATGACGATGCACAGTGGGGAGGGTTGACCTAAATGGGGGTGAGAATAAAGTGTAGCGTCCTTCGGCCCGGGTATCAATCATCGATGACGCCGTTCACCCCACAATTACCCCACATACCATTCCAACTGCTGACCCCCTTATCCACCGAAGCTGAGGGATTATACAGATGGGATTGAGGAGGGATCGAGTGGAACAAAGGGGACAACGCAGGCAGAGATTCATTTGATCTTTCCTTTTCTATCTATCTATCAACCACAGAGCACAGTGATCAAGCATGTCACCTCTCCGTCAGCTCTCTAGGAAGTCTACTCGGAACTCATTCGTCACTCGAGAGATTGAAGAATCCTTTCTAGGCTTGGCTTTCAAATTACACCCACAGCCCGAGGACAAGGATGCAAAGAGGGATTTGGAATATGCAATGGTCGTACACGATGGGACTGGTGTAGTAGAGAGTGAGGCGTTCACTACCCATGTTACTACCGCTGGGAAGAGCCAGGATGGTTTGAAGGAGGAGGTCATGCGAGTTAGCAAGGAGGTCCTAGCGAGAGTGAGGCAGTATGAGGAAGAAAGACATGTGAAGGTAAGCCAATTGATCAGGATGAATGCTGAAGATAGGTCTGCATGATCGCTATGGCTGAACCGTTTCCCGAGGAGCTAGTCGCCCATGAAGGGATCGAGACATTTGCTACCATCTGGCTCCACCTGGACGCTATTCCGTGAGTAATCGCAGATGTTGAGCTGATACCCAGACTCGTCACAACTCCCGCCACAGCAATATTTGATAGACTTCCCATCCCTTCACCGGAAGCGAGCGCCTCGTCAGCCATCAGTGCTGGAATCAAGAACCTACATCCCGTCAGTCTAGTGACATCCTTTAGAACGACTGGACTGATGAGTAGGCGACGCACACGGCCACCGCGGTCGGTGTTGATCCAAAAGATCATCAAGTCCTGGTTGATTCAGGCGGGGATGTCAGGCTATGCTCTATAACCCAGTATAAGCAGAGTACTAGTCCTGAGGTAAGTCAATGTTAGGTGATACGCTAATCTCAGCTATGGGCCAGATACTCCAAGCTCGTCCGACACCTCCGAGAGAAGGACATATCGATTCACTACTTCTCAGCCACACCTCAAGGTATGTCAACCCGGCGATCATTTTCTGATATCAGGTGGTGGTGTAGCATTGATGAGACACGCTTTCATCCGACTATGGAAGTTATCAGGTTTGAACGTCAAGTGGTTCGTACCAGAAGGTCACCCAGCTATATTCGATATCACCAAGCGAAAGATCCATAACGTCTTGCAGGGAGTAGCGGAGGAAGGTGTAGAGATGACTGATGAGGATAAGAAGAACTTTGAGATTTGGACCGAACAGAATTGTGCGTTGCCTCCAAAGTCATTGTGCTGATGATAGATGAAAACTTCTGGACGAATGGAGCTATTGATTCAGATTTGATAGTTATTGATGATCCACAATGTAAGGATCTCAACGAGGAAAGGGCTGAATGGCAGTGGCACCTCTCATACCCATCATCAAGAAGAAGAGGCCAGACGCTAAAATCATTTTCCGATCTCATATCCAAAGTCAGCCCCTCGTCAAGACTGTAACTGATAGGTAGTCCAATCGAGTTTGACTGATGACCCCTCCACCCCTCAGCATCGCACTTGGAATTACCTATTCAATTTCATCAAACATGTTGACTTGTTCCTAGCTGTAAGGCCTACCGAGTGACTGAGCTGATCACCAGCATCCCGTCAAGTTCTTTGTGCCCAAGAACGTCAGAGAGACATTACCGGTTCTCTACATGGCTCCATCTACCGAGTACGTCGATTGTACCCTCTTAGCTTACAGCTAGTCCGCTCGATGGATTGAATAAACCCTTCGGATCGTCTAGTGTGCAGTACTATCGACAAGTCTTCAACTCGCTCTCGAAGAAACAATGTGGAAACACGATAGATTGGGATAGGGGGTACATCTGCCAAGTGGCTCGATTTGATCCGTCAAAGGGGTACGATCAGCTACTTGAAGCATACCGACAGTTCCGAGTGAAATTGAAAGAGTCAGGGGAGGAGATGGGCCCGCAGTTGATCTTGATGGGTCATGCGAGTGTAGATGATCCCGATGGGGCTATGATCGTGTGAGTCATCATCCTGCATCCCGATGTGAAGCTGATAAGGTCTAGTGAGAAACTTGAAGAAGTGAGCATTTGTAAAAACTGATCTGATTGTGTAGATGTTGGACAAATTCAGGGATATCCAAGAAGACGTAGCGATCGTCAGGGCTCCTCCTGTGAGTCAAGAGCATGTTGTCACGGCTAATGAGCAGAGTGACGGTCTATTGGGTGCGATCATGCAGGGCGCTTGGGTTGGAACTCAGCTTTCGACCAGAGAAGGATTTGAGGTCAAGGTCACCGAGGTAAATTGCCCCTTATATCAAAAGCTGATCCGCCAGATCATCAACAAAGGTGTCCCAGTCATCGTTTACGATGCTGGAGGAATTCCCCTACAGGTCAAAGATGGACACAACGGCTGGATCGTTCCCACCGATGATGTCGACGCGGTAGCCAATCTTTTATTCGACTTCCATACCGGCAAAAAGTCCTTGACTGGCGACTCTCAAAAGATAGACCCGAACACTGCCGCTGATGAGTGGGTTGAGAAGTATGATGAGCCTGTGCCCAAGATCAATGGAGGCTTTGGATCGACCAGCGAGGACTTCTGGACGGTCGGAAATGCCACAAAATGGATGTACCTTGCTACTCAGGTCCTCAAGTCGCCACTTGATGGGGTCGGTGAGCAGTATGGGTTCGAGACTGGAGATGGAGGAAATGTATGGAAGATGGTCATGGGTGATGATCTCAAGGAGGGTGAGGGTGAAGTTATCTAGAATGGTAGAAATAGAATAGACCATGGCCAATTTGCCAGTGGCGTTGCATGTCGATCCTTTGCCCCCTGGGTGGCTTGTTGATTACTATGGTACCATGGGTCATCACCCTGCCCCTCATCACTCTTTAAGTTAGCTCTTTGCTTTGACCTGATTATTGCAACCTGAATTAAAAGGATCGACACCCTTTGCTTCACTTGCCCCTCCTTGTGATAAAAGACGCGTCTCTTTGTTTCTGTATATTCAGGGTAAATTACAGTATACTCTAGGGAATTAGGTTTCGCTTGTCCCTCCCCCTATATGTTATACCTTGCTCTGGTTCATTCACCATCTATATCCATACTCCCATTACTCCTCTCTCTCTCTCCAACGACTATACCGAATACGACTACCACGAAAATACACAGTGAACGACAGTGACGATACATCATCTAAGACCAGCCGGACTCTGGTCGATTTACACCTAAAATACCTCGTGGCAAGCTACGAGACTACTAGTTCCAGGTCCAAGCTTGTTGCCTCCCTTTACTTTTTGCTTTGCTTGTCTACTTGCTGTTTCACACTACTAGAGTCAACTCGGACTCTCAAACCGACTCATATCGTATACGCATACGCCATTCATTACTTCCGATTTACAACTACATTCATTCCAGCACGCTCCTTCACGCGACTTTTCCTTAGCCGTCGGCCTCAATTGTCTATACGCTCTGGCCTGCCGCATCGATGGGTGGAACTCGATTTGAAGATGTCCCACTCCCATACTCTTCCGCCAAACCTTTACCTCAACGAGCACCTACTTTGAAACGCTCAAAGACTCTTACACGTCCGGAACGTCATATTGCACCTGCACCACTTATCGCTCCTCCCCCTACCCACTTTTCCGATGGAGATGGACCTGGTTCACCTGGTAACCAAGGATGTTGTGGTGGGGACTGGAATTGGTGGGTGATTTGGTCGTATGCGACGACGTGGTGGGCACCACCTGCATTATTGAAAATGTTTGGAATCAAGGAGAAACAAAGTCGGCAGGCATGGAGGGAGAAAATTACATTATGCTGGATTGCTATACTGCTTGGAGCTGTTGTTGGATTCGCAACCATGGGACTGCAGAGGGCATTGTGCCCAGAGGGAGAAACGGATAACCAGTTTAGGAGATTAGGGACAGATGCCATGACGCTCGGTGTCGCTGGGAAAGTCGTCAACGTTTCATCGTCACTCACGCAGGAGCATGTCGATTTTTACGCCATATCCAAGCAAATGCCCGGACAGGATATTACGAATCTATTCAAACGACAAGCATCAGACTACCCAAAATGTACCTCGGACAAACGATACGCAACTACACCATTATGTCGCACGGGCACCACCCAACCGGCTTCAGAAAAGGGTCAACTGCAAGCTTGTGAGCTACCACAATTGAATGATGCTACATTTGGAGCATTACGGATACAGACGACGGATCTAGAGATTGGATACAGTTGGGAACAAGTGGCCAAGATGCCTGGATATCTCGTCCTTGATGGACTGGTCATCAATTTATCCCCATACATGACCGCCAATCCCGATGTCATCCCCAACGACGAGGTCGATTTCGCCATTCGTCAAGTACTAAGGAATCAATCAACATCAGGCAAAGACGCTACCATGTTATTCCACCATAACGACATCACCAAGCAAGCAATTCCTTGTCTACAAACTCGATATCTAGCTGGACGAATCGACAAGATCGCACCTGGATGTTTCGTCGCTTCGCTATTCTTGTATGTCTCCTTGACGGTCATTCTTGGTGTCGTCTTTGTTCGATTCGCAATGGCCTGCATCTTCAATTGGTTCATTTCGGCTAGGCTGGTCCGGCCACCTCGTGATCTAGGGAGGAACGCAATTTCACCAGCGGTAATGCCAGAAGGCGCCAATGTATCCGTCAACAACCGGACCGGAACAGCACCATGGGCAGGACCCAAGAAACTGAAGCAGAATCGCCCAAACGGCAAGAATCTCGATACGACCATGGCCCAGTCTTCCGATCCTCTTATCAACCTCACCCGGATTGGCGCCGAATTGTTTGCCGTCTGCCTAGTGACATGTTACTCGGAAGGAGAAGACTCGATCCGAGGAACAGTAGAATCAATTGCTTCGACAAATTACTCGGATGCTAGGAAATTGATTTGGATAGTGTGTGATGGAATGATAACTGGTCATGGGGAGAAGCAGAGTACACCGGATGTTTGTGTATCGATGTTAGAAGCCGATCCGAGATATGGGAACCCGATGCCAATGGGATACATCGCTGTGGGCAGTGGAGCCAAGAGGGAAAACAGGGCAATGATTTACGCTGGGCACATGGGTATGTCATAACCACCTGCTGTCAAGAATTAAGCTGATGGTAGTTACCAAAAACGGTCATCGAACACCTACCATCATCGTTGTCAAATGTGGTATGCCAGGGGAAGCGAAGGACAAGAAACCTGGAAACAGAGGAAAGAGGGATTCTCAACTGATCCTCATGAACTTCTTTTCTCGAGTCACGTATAATGACCGAATGTCGCCTTTGGATTTCGATATTTTTAGAAAGATCCAGACGCTGATGGGTGTCACCCCGGATTACTTTGAGGTTTGCCTAATGGTGAGTCAACTCTTTCCACAATTGACATGGGCTAATGATAGGTCGACGCCGATACAAAGATCTACCCGGATTCGCTCAAACACCTCGTCAACTGTATGCATGCCGACAATGCCATTATGGGCGTTTGTGGAGAGACTCGAATCGCCAATAAACGTCAATCTTGGGTAACAATGATCCAAGTCTACGAATACTTTATCTCGCATCATCTCGTCAAAGCTTTCGAATCTGTCTTTGGTGGTGTCACTTGTCTACCTGGTTGTTTTTCAATGTACAGGATCAAAGCTAGGAAAGATGCCGAGACGGATTGGGTACCTATCTTGGTCAAGCCAGAGATTGTCAGGGAATACTCGCAGTCGGAAGTCTCGACGCTACATCAGAAAAACTTGCTCTTACTAGGTGAAGATCGGTTCTTGTCGACTATTATGCTTCGAACGTTTCCTCGACGAAAGAATATCTTCCTACCTCAAGCTAGATGTAGGACCGTCGCTCCCGATACTTTCTCTGTCCTCCTCTCGCAGCGTCGTCGATGGATCAATTCGACAGTACACAACTTGATGGAATTGGTCCGGGTTCGAAATCTCTGTGGAACATTCTGCTTCTCGATGCAGTTTGTCGTATTCATGGACCTGGTCGGAACGGTGGTTTTACCAGTTGCTATCTGTTTGACGGGAGCTTTGATTGTCAATTCAATCATTACCCCGCCTACCTCTTTCCAGGAAGCTATCCCGCTCATGCTACTCGCTGCTGTTCTTGGCTTACCGGCTGTTTTGATTCTCATCACCACGAGAAAAGTCATCTATGTGGCTTGGATGTTGGTTTACCTTCTCGCTTTACCTATTTGGAATTTCGTTCTACCAGTATATTCATTCTGGCACTTTGATGATTTCTCATGGGGAGAAACGAGGTATGTCACTCCCCACCGGCCGAGAAATAATGACTAATGAGTAGACGAGTCGAAGGAGAACTTCGATCCAAGGGACATGATGACAAGACGGCAGTATTTGATGGTACTACCATCCCACTTCGTCGATGGGAAGATTGGGAGAAATCACGGTTACGAAAACATAAACGTGAAGAAAGGCGGAGAAGGGATTTCGAAAGACAATTCGGGAATGGTGGATTCCATGATTCAAATAGTAGTGATGGTGGACATGGTCAATATGGACTTACGCCTGGATATCAACAAAATCGGATTCGGAGTGAATACGAGAGTGATGCCGGGAGTGTGTTTAGTGGTGAAGAGGATATCTGGGGTGCAGAGATTGGAGGGGTAAGCTTTCAATCACGTACCAGCCGAGGTCAAGCTGACGAGTAGTACAATGAGCATAACCCTTCATTCCCTCCTCCACCTATCGCCCTTCCACCCCAGACGGCAGGAGGCAAGACATTAGGGATGGATGAAATGGCTGCAATCCTCGACTCTGGATTCGACGCACCACCAGCAGCATTCCGCTCACATCCAAATCCACACCCGCCATCTCTACCAAACGGTCATCAATATGTATCATCACCATTAAATCGTGCGCCAGTACGGCCCTACGTACCAGATCAGAACGTGCCGATGCCGGACTCGGGTAATTCGATTTCGTCGTCAATAGAGTCAAGAGCTGGAGGTGGACATGCAAAGAAAAGGAGTGGTGGAGCTGGACGGGATCGTTATGGACCACTTGGACCACTTGCAGATGATGATACAGGATGGGGCAATGGCTACGGCAGAAAGATCTAGTATAGAGCCAATGCATCCGTTTCTATGATATCATGCCCGATGATCCTGACGTTGCTCGCGGCTGATTTATATCCCATCAGGCGGTTATAGGAGAGCTCGCATTTGTAAACGCGACCAACGGAACGGAGCCAACACCGTAAAATCACGCAGCAATCAAACAGAGACCATGCAATACATAATGAAGCGCTAATGCAATGCAATATAATCTACAACCTAACAAACAGTGTACAACAAACACAAGCCTCAAGCGGTATGAAACGAGCGATTAGATATAGATGACAATCTAGTTCTGTTTCTTCTTGGTCACCTTGGGCTTTCGTTCCTGTGCTGGAAGCTTGGAGTGGTTCTCCAAAGTTCGACCAGGGATGATGGACCACCATTCGCCGGTGTTGTGAATACCCATCGCTTTCTCAGCTGCGACGAGTTCTGGGTATTCATCGTCTGGGAGAAGCTGGAATAGTTTTTTCGACCTAATCATGAGCGAATGATCAGGCGAGACAAACAAAGTCAGACACGAATGACTCACCCTCGGAGACTCATGGTGTGTCGTATGGAATTATCCACCGATTTGAGGTGATCGGGCTCGGTC
>Ga0308160_10003717_pt1 | contig 16912 bp, 14 predicted proteins | sample PhyFR1_FD_201036 | JGI IMG/M metagenome (GOLD analysis project Ga0308160, IMG submission 201036) | Phyllosphere microbial communities from UC Gill Tract Community Farm, Albany, California, United States - DLSLF.R1 | ecosystem: Host-associated > Plants > Phyllosphere > Unclassified | place: USA...
TAGCGGAAAAAGTTTTCATGTTGACTTCCTAAATAGGTAAATTGCTCAAATGGTGGTTCCGCAAGGGTTACTGCGGACTCTGCCTTATTGTCTTTTCCAGAGCAAATGGAAAGCCGACGATCATAACGTGTTTTTCACCAGTCAGTCAAGATGATGTTCTTTTGCTGTCGCATCCCTGCCCGTCAATGTCCCTGCACGCTGAGCTTGCGCAAAGTCATGTGCCCTATCACAACTAGACTCGACCCGAACGTATGCATGCAAAAAGTGTTCTTAAATGAAACTTTTGAGTTGACCTGTCAAACGATGCCAAATTAGTATGGATCAACTGTCTGAGGAGTTTTCGTGAAGATTCGATCCATCCTGCTTCCCTTGTGCGCGCTGCTGCTCTCCAGCGCCGCCCACGCCGCGCCGGCCGCCGCCAAGGCCGCCGCGCGCAACTGCCACCTGCCTGGCGCCGAGGACACGCTGCGCTGCCTCGCCGTCACGGTGCCGCTCGATTACGCCCAGCCGAACGGCGCCAGCCTGAAGGTGCACGTGACGGTCGCGCCGGCCTTCCGCGAAGCCGCGCGCAGCGATCCGCTGTTCGTGCTCGCCGGCGGCCCCGGCCAGGCCGGCAGCGAAGTCCTGCCCCTGCTCTCGGCCGCCTTCAAGCGCGTGCGCGCCACCCGCGACATCGTCTTCATCGACCAGCGCGGCACCGGTTTGTCGGGCAAGCTCGATTGCGAAAGCCGTCCCGAACAGGAAACCATGAGCGACGCCGAGCTCGAAGCCGAGGTCCGCGCCTGCATCGCCAACAGCCGCGCACCCTTCGGCGCCTACACCACGGCCGCCGCCGCGCGCGACCTGGAAGCGGTGCGCAAGGTGCTCGGCTACGGCAAAGTGAACCTGTGGGGCGGCTCCTACGGCACCCGCCTCGGCCAGGCCTATGCGCGCGCCTTTCCCGACAGCGTGCGCGCCCTCGTGCTCGACGGCGTGGCCGCGCCCGATCAGGTGATTCCCGCCGGTGGGCGCGACGGTAATGCCGCGCTCGACAAGCTGTTCGAACAGTGCGCCGCGAACGCCGGCTGCCACAAGGCCTTCCCCAAGCTGCGCGCCGAATTCGACGCGCTGGTGAAACGTACCGAAGGCGGCATCAAACTGTCGATCGCCGACCCGCGCACCGCCGCGCCGGTGAACTTCACCATGACGGGCCAGCGCTTCCTCGGCACCGTGCACAACATCCTGTACTCGCCGGCCGACGCACGGCGCCTGCCCTTCCTGCTGCACAGCGCTTACAACGGCCGCTGGGAGCCCTTCATCGCGCGCCACAACATCGCCGGCGACTTCGCCAGCGACGGTTCCAGCGCCATGCTGCTGCACCTGGCGGTGGTCTGCGCCGAGGACGTGCCGCGCATGACGCCGCAACTGATCGAAGAAGACAATGCCCTGCTCACGCGCCCGCTGGCCGAGCGCATCCCGAGCCTGTGCAAATCGATGAAGGTGCCGGCCGTGCCGTATGCGGCCCCGGCGAAGATCGCCGCGCCGGCCCTGCTGCTGTCGGGTGTGCTCGATCCGGTGACGCCGCCGCGGCGCGCCGAGGCGGCACTGCAGCACATGAGCAGCGCGCGCCACCTGGTGGTGGCGAATGCCGGCCACGGCGTGTCGCAGCTCGGCTGCGCGCCGCGCCTGCTGCGCGAATTCCTCGACAAGCCCGGCGCCGATCTGAACGCCAAGTGCCTGAACGAGATCCCGGCCCCGACCTTCCAGCTCGGCAGCGCCGGGCCGCAACCCTGAATCGAGTCTCCCATGATCGAAGTACAAGACGTACGCAAACAATTCGGCGAGGTCAAGGCGCTCGGCGGCGTGAGTTTTTCCGCGCGCGACGGCCAGATCACCGCCCTCCTCGGCCCGAACGGCGCCGGCAAGACCACGCTGCTGCGCACCCTGATCGGCCTGCTCAAGCGCGACCATGGCAGCATCGCCATCGACGGCGTCGACCCGGAACAGGACCCGCTGGCGGTACGCCGCAACATCGGCTTCCTGACCGACCAGTTCGGGCTCTACGAGCGCCTGTCCACACGCGAATACCTGGCCTATTTCGGTGAACTGAACGGGATGGGCGGAGCGTCGCTGCACACCCGCATCGACGAAGTGGCGGACCTGCTGGCGATGGACGACATCCTCGAGCGCCGCGCCAAGGGCTTTTCGCAAGGCCAGCGCATCAAGGTGGCGCTGGCGCGCACCCTGCTGCACCGTCCGCGCCATCTGCTGCTCGACGAACCGAGCCGCGGTCTGGATGTGATGGCCACGCGCGCCCTGCGCCATGCCCTGACCGCGCTGCGCGCCGATGGCTGCTGCGTGATCATGGCCACCCACGTGATGCAGGAAGTGACCCACCTGTGCGACGACGTGATCGTCATCGCCAAGGGCCATACCGTGGCCCAGGGCTCGCCCGAAGAACTGTGCCGGCGTACCGGCATCGCCAGCCTGGAAGACGCGTTCGTCAGCCTGGTCGGCACCGAAGAAGGAATCGCCGCATGAAGCCAGCGTTTTTAGTTGTGATGATCAAGGAGCTGCGCGAGACCTTCCGCGACAAGCGCACCCTGGGGCTGCTGGCGCTGTTCACCTTCATGTACCCGGTGATGCTGGGCTACCTGCTGAACCAGTCGATCGACCGCGCCACCAAGCCGGAACGCGACGGCGTGAAGGTGGCCGTGATCGGATCGAGCAAGGCGCCGACCCTGATGGCCCAGCTCAAGCAACGCAACGTCACCATCGTCGATACCGCGCCGCTCGACGAAACCGCCATCGGCGAACTGCTGCGCACGCAAAAGTACCCGGTGGTGCTGCGCCTGTCCGACAAGTTCACCGAGAACTATGCGGCGATGCGGCCGGCGCGCGTGGAGCTGTGGTACGACTCGGCCGACGAAAACTACTCGCAGCGGCGCGAGGTCGAGGAGGTGCTCGACGCCTACGGCGCCAATGTGGCCAGCGCGCGCCTGCTGGCGCATGGCGTGTCGCCGGCCACGCTGGCGCCGATCCAGGTGCAGCGCTTCGACACCGGCACGAATGCCTCGCGCTCGGCCGGCTTCATCGGCAGCATCCTCGGCATCCTGTTCCTGCCGGCCTTTATCTGCGGGATGTCGACCGCGGTCGACATCACTGCTGGCGAACGCGAACGCCGTTCGATGGAAGTGCTGATGGCGCAGCCGGCGCGGGCCTGGGAACTGGTGGCCGGCAAGTGGCTCACCGCCGGCCTGCTGGCGATCGTCGGCGTCTCGCTCGAACTGGCGCTGGCGCACGGCATCCTGTCCTGGCTGCCGCTGGAAGAAATCGGCATGTCCTGGGCCCTCACCTGGGCCGACCTGGCGCTGGTCTGCTTCGCCTCGATTCCACTGTGCCTGTTCGCGGGCGGCATGCAGATCGCGCTGGCGATGAACGCGAAATCGTTCAAGGAAGCGCAGAGCGTGCTGAGCATCGCGATCCTGGTGCCGCTGCTGCCGGGCGTCGCGATCTCGATGATGGAAATTAAAACGGCGTCCTGGATGTACCTGGTGCCGATGCTGTCGAACCAGACCCTGTTGCGCGAAATGGCCAAGGGCGTCGACATCGGCGTGTGGCCGGTGGCGATGACCTTCCTGTCGTCGGCGCTGGCGGCGGCGATCGCCGTGGGCTTTGCCAGCTGGCGCATGAAGAGCGAGCGTTACGTGCTGTCGGTGTAAGCGTTTCGCCGACCGGTCACAGCCCGCCCCGGCATGCCGCGGCGGGCTGTTTTACAATGTGGGCAGCACAAACAGCGGAGATACGCACATGGAAGTCAAAGTCAGCTGGAACGGCCCGTCGGGCATGGCCTTTCGCGCCGAAACCGGTTCGGGCCACACGGTCCTGATGGACGGCGCGCCGGAAGCCGGCGGCCACAATACGGCGGCGCGGCCGATGGAACTGGTCCTGGCCGGCACCGGCGGCTGCACCGCCTTCGACGTGGTTCTGATCCTGAAGCGCGGCCGCGAAGACGTGCAGGGCTGCGACGTGACGCTGCAGGCCGAACGCGCCGACACCGATCCGAAGGTGTTCACGAAGATTAACTTCCACTTCACGGTGGCGGGCCGCAGTTTGAAGCCGGCGGCGGTGGAGCGGGCGGTGAAGCTGTCGCACGAGAAGTACTGCTCGGCGTCGATCATGCTGGCCAAGACGGCGGAGATTACGCACTCGTTCGAGATCGTGGAAACGGCGTAACGCCGCCGGTGTTGATGTCGAAACGGTGACCGTACGGTGGGCACACTGTGCCCACGCGGAATGGTGAATATTGTTGGCCGCGTTCACCGATCATTGTCGGCCTCTCACCCGGCCCGCGCAAACGCCATGGGCCGCAAGATGCGCTAACGATATGCCGTTGATGGGCCAACAATGCTCATCGTTCCGCGTGGGCACGGAGTGCCCACCGTACGGTTTCAGCCAACATTCAAATGCCGCCGCGACCAATCACACGTAATACGCCGACGTCGTCATCACCTTCGCAAACGCCTTCATCGCCAGCTTCACCGGCACCGGCATCTCGGCCGCGCCGAGCGCTTGCGCCGCGGCGCCGTGGGCGATTTCGTCGACGCGCATCTGTTCAACGATGGCGCGCGACTTGGCGTCCTTGATCGGCAGCAGTTCGAGGTGGCTGTTCAGGTGGGCCTCGACCTGGCGCTCGGTCTCGACCACGAAGCCGAGGCTGTTGGCGTCGCCCAGCTTGGCGGCCACGGTGCCCATCGCGTAGGCGCCGGCATACCACAGCGGGTTGAACACGCTCGGCTGCGAACCCAGTTCCGACAGGCGCTGCGCGGTCCAGGCCAGGTGGTCTTCTTCCTCGCGCCCGGCTTCCTCGAACTGCTGGCGCATTTCCGCGCTCATGGCGTGGCGCGCCTGCGAGTCGTACAGCGCCTGGGCGCAGACTTCGCCGACGTGGTTCACGCGCATCAGACCGGCGCTGTGGCGCGACTCGCGCTCGTCGAGTTCGGAATCGACGGCATGCGCCCCCGGGTTCGGGCGCGACGACGAGGCCACGCCGCCGACCACGCGCAGCGCCTTGTCGAAGCCGACGATCAGGTGGTCGAGAGGACTGATGAAACGGTTCGCTAACATAGGTTTGTTCGTATAAGTCGCGGGAAGTTTCCATTATATGCCTGCGGCCCCAGCCTTGCCGCGCCGCTCCCGCCTGTCCCGCGCCCCGCGCCCTGTCCCGCGGATTTGCACTCTGGACCGCCCAGCGCGCCGTGCGTCGCATCGGCCGCCCGGCTCGGCCGTTATTGACTACAATGCAGGCTTCAAGAAGGCTGGACGGAAACGACCATGACCGTCACGCAAAAGCCCACTCTGGAGTCCGCATGGAATTACGCATCCGCAATCTGTCCAAGACCTACGCCAATGGCGTGGTAGCCCTGGACAAGGTCACGCTGAACATCCCACAAGGCATGTTCGGCCTGCTGGGGCCGAACGGCGCCGGCAAGTCGACCCTGATGCGCATCCTGGCCACGCTGCAGGAATGCGATGCCGGTTCCGTCTTCCTCGACGACATCGACGTGCTCGACGAAAAAGACGAAGTGCGGCGCATGCTCGGCTACCTGCCGCAGGACTTCGGCGTGTATCCGAAAGTCACGGCCTGGGAACTGCTGGACCACTTCGCCCAGCTCAAGGGCCTGTCGCACAAGCACCGCCGGCGCGAAGTGGTCGACGGCCTGCTCCAGCAAACCAACCTGTTCGAGGTGCGCCACCAGAAGCTGGGCACCTTTTCGGGCGGCATGCGCCAGCGCTTCGGCGTGGCGCAGGCCCTGATCGGCGACCCGCAACTGATCATCGTCGACGAGCCCACCGCCGGCCTCGACCCGCAGGAGCGCGTGCGCTTCCATAACCTGCTGTCCGACATCGGCAGCGACAAGACCGTGCTGCTGTCGACCCACATCGTGTCCGACGTGGCCGACCTGTGCGCGAACATGGCCATCATCCACAAGGGCCGCGTGCTGCTGTGCGGCGAGCCGCTGCGCCTGATCGAAGGCATCGAAGAGCGCATCTGGTCGCGCTATGTCGACAAGGCCGATCTGCCGCTGTTCCAGAAGCAGCACGCGGTGATCTCGACGCGCCTGCGCGCCGGCCGCACCCTGGTCCATGTGTACGACGAGCGCGATCCGGGCATGGGCTTCGAGCCGGCCCACGCCAGCCTGGAAGACGTGTACTTCGCCACCATCGCGGGCCGCCACAACAGCGAAGCCGGGACCTGCTGAATCATGGATGCGCTGTTCGCGATCGCCCGCTTCGAGCTGCGCCAGCGCCTGCGCCAGCCGGCGACCTGGGTGTATTTCTTCGCCTGTGTGGCGCTGGCGATGCTGTGGACGGCGGCCGCCGGCGGCGCCTTCAAGGACACCGTAGTCGCATTCGGCGCGCGCGTGCTGATCGACGCGCCGCGCCAGGTGGCGCTGTCCGCCGCCTTCCTCGGCTCGCTCGGCGTGGTGATCGTCGCCGCCGTGATGGGGCGCGCGGTGCAGCAGGACTTCGAGCACGAGATGCACCACTTCTTCTTCAGCGCGCCGATCGGCAAGTACGCCTACCTGTTCGGGCGCTTCCTCGGCGCCTGGGCAGTGCTGGCCCTGGTGTTTGCCGGCATCGTACTGGGCGCCTGGCTCGGCGCCCTGCTGCCCGGCGTCGACCCGGATCGCCTGGGCGGCGCCAGCATCCTCGCCTACCTGCTGCCCTGGCTGTTCGTGCTGCTGCCGAACATCTTCATCTTCGGCGCCATTTTCTTCGTGCTGGCCGCGCTCACGCGGCGCATGCTGCCGGTCTACGTGGCCAGCATCGTGCTGCTGGTTGGTTACACGGTGGCGCCCTCGCTGGCGCGCGACTTCGACTTCAAGATCCTGGGCGCGCTGATCGACCCCTTCGCCACCACCGCCCTGATCACGCTCACCGAATACTGGCCGACCGCCGAACGCAATACACGCCTGCTGCTGCCGGAAGGCGTGTTCCTGGCGAACCGCCTGGCCTGGTGCGGCTTCGGCCTGGTGGTGCTGCTGCTCGGCTACTGGCGCCTGCACCTGACCGGGCCGCTGGAAAACCGCCGCAGCGAAGCGCGCGCGGGCGCCGCCACCGACACCGCGCCGAGCCTGACCCAGGCCGCGGCGCAGACCCGCGAGCGCCCCGATTTCGCGCGCCGTAGCCTGGCCCTGCTGCTGCTCAGGCAAACCTGGCTTCAGCTGCGCCAGTCGGTGGCGACCCTGCCCTTCGTGCTGATCGCCGCCGCAGGCCTGGGCATGCTGGTGCTGGGCAGCTTCGACAGCGGCACCCTGCACGGCGCCCGCACCTGGCCCGTCACCTGGCAGATGCTGGAACTGATCCGCGACGCGTATGCGCTGTTCGTCCTGATCGTCACTACCCTGTATGCCGGGCAGCTGGTCTGGCGCGAGCGCGATGCCCGCACCGCCCAATTGTTCGACGCGCTGCCGGTGCCCGGCTGGCTGGCGCCGGTCTCCAAGACCCTGGCCCTGATCGGCATGCAGGCCTTGCTGCTGCTGCTGGCGATGCTGTGCACGATGCTGTGCCAGGTCCTGCGCGGCTACTTCGCCCTCGAAACGGGCCTGTACCTGCGCACCCTGTTCACCATCCTGCTGCCCCAGTTTGCCGTGCTGGCCGTGCTGTCGCTGGCGGTGATGGCGCTGTGCGGGCGCAAATACCTGGGCTATGCGCTGCTGGTGGCGATCCACGTGGCCGGCCTGGTGACCCAGGGCATGGGGCTGGACCATGTGCTGCTGTCGGGCGCCTTTCCACCGCTGTCGTGGTCGGCTCTGAACGGCTATGGCCACGACCTGGCGCGCGAGCGCATGCTGGAGCTGTACTGGGGCAGCCTGGCACTGGTGCTGCTGGTCGTGGCCGTGGTGCTGTGGCCGCGCGGCGTGAACGCGGAATTCGGCAGCCGCCTGCGCCTGGCGCGCCAGAACCTGACGGTGCGCGTGCTGGCCGTGTTCGGTATCGGCGTGCTGCTGTTCGGCGCCAGCGGCGCCCTGCTCTGGTACGAGCTCGACGTGGCCGGCAACTACCAGACCACACGCACCCAGGATGCGCGCCGCGCCGAGTACGAAACGCGTTACAGGCGCTTTGCCGCCGTGGCGCAGCCGCGCCTGGACGGCGTGAGCCTGCGCGTCGACCTGCATCCGCGCACGCGCACGCTGGCCGTCGACGGCAGCTACCAGCTGGAAAACGCGGGTGCCGCGCCCCTGACGGAACTGATCGTGTACCAGCGCCCCGGCGCCGATCTGGCGGCGCGCCTGTCGCAGCCGGCACAGCTGATCGATGCCGACCGCGCGCGCGGTTTCTATCGCTACCGCCTGGCCACGCCGCTGGCGCCGGGTGCGCGCCTGGCCTACACCTTCCAGCTCAGCGCGGCGCCGGCCGGCCCGCTCGGCTTCGGCACCGACACGCCAGTGGCGGCGAATGCCAGCTGGTTCACGCACGAGGACTTGCCGCGCATCGGCTATCAAAGCGCGGCCGAACTGGACGACGAACGCGACCGCCGCCGCCATGGCCTGGGACCACGCGTCCGGCCCGCCGCCACCAACCAGAACCGCATCCGCTTCGACGCGCTGGTGACGACGAGCGTCGACCAGATCGCGGTAGCGCCGGGTGCCCTGGAACGCGAATGGATCGCGGGCGAGCGCCGCCACTTCCAGTACCGCACCGAGCTGCCCATCCTGGAACAGTATGCGGTCGCCTCGGCGCGCTACGCGGTGCGCCACGAGCGCTGGCAGGACGTGGCCATCGACGCCTTTTATCAGCCGGGCCAGGAAGCGAATGTCGACCGCGTGGTGCGCGGCGCCAGCGCCGCCCTCGACTATGGCTCGCGCGCCTTCGGCCCCTACCGCCTGCACGACCTGCGCCTGGTGGAAACGCCGCGCGGGTCGGGCCCGGGCCGGGCCTTCCCAGGCATGATCGCCCTGCCCGAGACCGGCGCCCTGATCGCGCGCGCCGACAGCGGCGCGCGTGACGAGATCGACTACCCGTTCTACATCGGCGCCTTCAGCACCGCACGCCAGTGGTGGGGCCAGCAACTGACATCGCCGAATGCACTGCTGACCGATGGCCTGGCCGAATACACGGCCCTGATGACGCTGCGCCGCAGCCTGGGCTCGACCGCGATGCGGCGCTACCTGCGCCAGGATTTGTACGCCTATCTGCTGGGCCGCGCCACCGCCACCGGCCGCGAAGTGCCGCTGGCGCAGGCCGGCCAGGAAGCCTGGCTGACCCAGCGCAAGGGTGGCCTGGCGCTGTACCTGCTGCAGGATCAGCTCGGCGAAGAACGCGTGAACGCGGTGCTGCGCGATCTGCTGGCGCGCCATGCAGGGGACACCGGGCCGGCGCCGGGTGCGGCGCAACTGATCGCATCCTTGCGCGCGCTGGCGCCGCCGGACAAGGCTTATCTGGTGCACGACCTGTTCGAGTCCATCGTGCTGTACGAGAACCGCGCCGACAGCGCCAGGGCGCAACGCCGTGCCGACGGCAAGTACGAAGTGAGCTTGAAGGCCAGCGCGGCCAAGCTGCGTACCGGCGGCAAGGTCGAGCAGCAGCTGCCGCTGGCCGATACGATCGAATTCGGCGTGGACGACCGCGACGGCAATCCGCTTTTACGCGAACGGCATATCGTGCGCGGCCGCGATCAGGTGCATACTTTCATCGTCGACGCTCAGCCTGGCCGCGCCGGCATCGACCCGGACCATAAACTCATCGATAAGAAGCTGACAGATAATATGGTTCCTGTCGACAACGAATGAAGTTCGATATATCATCCAAGACACTATTCCCAGTGAGGTTATGATGTCGCCCTTGGTCGCCGAAATCAGCGAAAAAATCCAGATGCTCAGCGCAGATGAGAAACACGAATTATTGCGCGTGCTGTTGCAGGATGCCGATGGTGTGGACGAAGATGCCGACGAAGCCTGGCGCAACGAGGTGGTGCGCCGCGTGAAAGCGATCCGGAATGGCGAGGCGGCGATCAAGGCGCTGCAGGATTGGCAGGAATAAGCGCTGGCTTGATTCGGATAATAAAAAACCGCGATATCGAATCGCGGTTTTTTTTCGTCTTGAAAGTACAAATTGATCGCGCCGTATGATCGCCCCACGGCGCCGACCGTACGGTGGGCACTCTGTGCCCACGCGGAACGATGATCATCGGCGACGGTTTGACTGGTCGATCACGGTGCGCCCCGGCGGCGTGTCCGGAAGCGCCTCGTCAGCGCTTGCATCCATCGTCACGCCTCGGAGCGAATCGTTTCGGCCAACGAAACCCGATACGCACGTAACCGCGTGGGCACGGGGTGCCCACCCTACGTTGACGCTGCTTACTTCTTCGCCACCGTTGCGCGCTTGGCCGCGGGCTTCTTCGCCGCCACCTTCTTGGCGGCAGGTTTCGCTGCCGCCTTGGCCGCCGGCTTCTTCGTCACCTTGGTCTCGACCGCCGCGCCATCGACCTCGGTCGCCGCATCGCCTGCCGCCGCCTTGCCCTTGGCTGCCGGCTTGGCTTTGCGCTCTTCGAACTCGAAGCTGATCTTGCCGTCCTTGGCACGGGTCAGGTAAGCCTTGAACGGACGGCGCGTGCGCTGCGACACGAAGCCCGGCAGCAGATCGGTCTTGCCGTCGTTCAGCAGCTTGGCCATCTGCTCGGGCAGGATTTCCTGCTGCAGGATGATGCGGCCGCTGCGGAAGTCGCAGGTCTTGGGCTTGGCCACCTGGTTCTGGCACACATAGGCCAGGCCCATCTCGAAGACGCCGGCGGCGCATTTCGGGCAAGGGCCAAGCGGGGTCTGGCCGGTGAAGTCGACGCCCTCGCCTTCTTCGCCTTCGGCCGCATCCTGGCCGAAATCGAATTCCAGCTTGAAGTTGTTGATGTCCTCGTCGCGCACGATGCGCAGGATCGCCGCGAATGGACGGCCCATCTTCGAGCGGAAACCCTGCAGCGGACCGATGGTGCGGTTGGCCAGCAGTTCTTCGACTTCGTTGATCTCGAACTGGCGGCTGCCCGGCGTCTTGCTCATCGAGAAGTCGCACTTGGTGCAGGCGAAGCGGCGGTAGTTTTCCTTGACCACGCCGGCGCAGTTCGGGCAAGGCGTGCTCAAGGTGGCGTACTCGCCCGGAATCGTGTCGTTGTCGTATTCCTTGGCGCGCTTGACGATGATCTGCGTCATTTGCGCAATTTCGCGCATGAATTCTTCACGCGAGATCTTGCCCTTCTCCATCTGCGACAGCTTGTATTCCCATTCGCCAGTCAGCTCCGGGGCTGTGAGCTCGTTCACGCCCAGGCCGCGCAGCAAGGTCATCAGCTGCGAGGCTTTCGCGGTCGGAATCAGCTCGCGCCCTTCGCGGATCAGGTATTTCTCGGTCAGCAAGCCCTCGATGATGGCCGCGCGGGTTGCCGGCGTGCCCAGGCCCTTGCCGGCCATGGCGTCGCGCAACTCGTCCGAGTCGACCAGCTTGCCGGCGCCTTCCATGGCCGACAGCAGGGTCGCTTCCGAATAGCGCGCAGGCGGCTTCGTCACCAGGCCATTCGCGTTGATCTTGTCGGCCAACACCTTCTCGCCCTTGGCTACCGGGACAAGCGTCGCGCCGTCCTTGTCGTCGCCGGTGGTGTCCTTGCCGTAGATGGCCAGCCAGCCCGGGTTCGTCATGACCTTGCCTTCGGTCTTGAACTGGTGGCCCGACACTTCCGTGAAACGGGTCGTGACCAGGAACTCGGCCGGCGGGAAGAACACGGCCATGAAGCGGCGCGTGACCAGGTCGTACAGCTTTTGTTCCGGCTCGCTCAGATTCTTCGGCGCGACGCCGGTCGGGATGATCGCGAAGTGGTCCGAAATTTTCGTGTTGTCAAAGATGCGCTTGTTCGGCTTGACCCAGCCGTTCTTGCTGATCTGCTTGGCGAACTGGTGATAGTTATTGTTCTCCGCCAGCGACTCCATCGTCGACTTGACGGTGCCGACGTAGTCTTCCGGCAGGTGGCGCGAATCGGTACGCGGGTAGGTCAGCACCTTGTGCTTTTCGTACAGCGCCTGGGCCAGCCCCAGGGTGTTCTTGGCCGAGAAGCCGAAGCGGCCGTTGGCCTCGCGCTGCAAACTGGTCAGATCGAACAGCGCCGGTGCCATCGAGGTGGTCGGCTTCGATTCCTCGGTGACGACGCCCTGCTTGCCGCGGCAGGCGGCAGCGATGGAGTCGGCGGCGGCCTTGCTCCACAGGCGCTCGGCACGCTTTTCCGGATCGTTCTCGTCCTTCTTGAATTTCTGGTCGAGCCAGCGCCCTTCGTAGACGCCGGCGGCGCAGACGAACTCGGCGCGCACTTCCCAGTAATCGCGGGCGACGAACTTCTTGATCTTTTCTTCGCGCTCGACCACGATCGACAGGGTCGGCGTCTGCACGCGGCCCACGGTCGTCAGGTAGAAGCCGCCTTCCTTCGAGTTGAAGGCGGTCATGGCGCGGGTGCCGTTGATGCCGATCAGCCAGTCGGCTTCGGAACGGCAACGGGCGGCGTCGGCCAGCGGCAGCATTTCTTCGTCGCTGCGCAATTGCTTGAAGCCTTCGCGGATGGCATTCGCCGTCATCGACTGCAGCCACAGGCGCTTGACCGGCTGCTTGGCTTTCGCATGTTGCGCGATCAGGCGGAAAATCAGTTCCCCTTCGCGCCCCGCGTCACATGCGTTGATCAGGCCGGTAACGTCCTTGCGCTTGATGAGTTTATTCAGCACCTTGAGGCGCGACTCGGTTTTCGCAATCGGATTGAGCGCGAAGTGCGGCGGAATCATCGGCAGGTGGGTGAAGCTCCATTTGCCGCGCTTGACGTCGTATTCTTCCGGCACCGCGATTTCCAGCAGGTGGCCAACAGCCGACGACAGGACGTATTCGTCGTTTTCGAAATACTCATCGTGCTTGGTGAAGCCGCCCAGCGTCTTGGCGATGTCATTCGCGACGGAGGGCTTCTCGGCGATGATGAGGGTTTTGGTCATAGGGTTTCTCGTCGTACTTATATTAGAGGTCGGGCCTGCGCATCATACATGCTTGCAGGAATGATCGCGGTCCGCCTAGTGTCTTAGTGGTAACAGTCTGGAATAAGCGGCCAATGATAAGCGCGTTATCGCGCAGTTCGCAAGTAGACTCTGCACCTCTGTTGTGCAGGGCAAGTGATTGCCGCGCCGAAAATGCGCACGGCGCACCCTGCCCTATCCCCTGCGTTTCATCCTTGAAAGTAGGCGCTTAGTGCGTGATTTCCTACATGGGATCGGACACCACTCCGATGGAAGCGACGCAGTCCTGCGCGCATGATCGGCCTGTTGGCGGCTGCAGCTGCCGCCGTTTTGATGAGGAGAAAGACCATGAGCGATAAACACAAGGGCGCGGGGAACGATCACGGCCGCAGCGTGTCGCGCGAAAAGATCGTGCCGGTGGCGGAAGGCAGCCAGCAAGGCAAGGCGCCGGGCGCAGTGGCCCCTTCGGCGCCGAACTCGCAATCCTGGACGCCGAATTCCGAGCAAGGCAGGGTGGGCAATGCGCAGTCGGGTTCGCCCGGCGCCCAGCAGAGCGTCGTCGACAACCCCGGTGCCGGCCGTGGCGGGGCAGGATCGCAGGGCGGTAACTGGAGCGCGCGCCAGAAAGGCCAGCGCATACAGGAGCGTGCGGAGCAAGACCGGCTCGGCAGTTTGCAGCAGTCCGACAAGAAAGATCAACAGTGAACGGTGGGCGGGCCATCCGGCCCGCCATCCCGGACAAGGCAAATTAAATCGCTTGCTATCTAATTTTGCACGATGTATATTGACCACATGACGAACAAGAACGCCAACAGCAAGGACGCATTCCTGCGGCTCGACAATCAGCTGTGCTTCGCCCTGTATTCGGCCAACCTGGCCATGAACAAGGTGTACCGGCGCCTGTTGTCCGAGCTGGGCCTGACCTACCCGCAATACCTGGTCATGCTGGTACTGTGGGAAGGCGATGGCCTGACGGTATCGGAACTGGGCGAGCGCCTGTTCCTCGACTCGGCCACGCTCACACCGCTGCTCAAGCGTTTGCAGGCGGCCGGACTGGTGAGCCGCGAACGCGGCGTCGAGGATGAGCGGCAAGTGCTGGTGCGCCTCACCGCGGAAGGCCGCGCGCTGCGCAGCAAGGCGCGCGCCGTGCCCGAGAACGTGTTCTGCGCCAGCGGCTGCAAGCCCGAGCAGTTGCAGGCCATCCGGCGCGACCTGGAACAATTGCGCGCCAACTTGTCCGAACAGTTTGAATAAGACGCTGCGCCCAGGCTGAAGCAGTGGCAAGGGCGTAGCAGCAACAACCGATGTGCGCGCATTTATATAGCGCGCGATTTAATCGACAGCGAAATGGTTACGTGGTCCGGCCGCTGTCTTCCTTCACCACGCTTTGGAGAAAAACATGTCCGTCGAAAAAGTTTTGTATGTCGCCCACGCCACCGCTAGCGGAGGCCGCGATGGCCGCGCCGTCTCGTCCGACAAGCAGCTCGAGGTCGCCCTGGCCACGCCACGCGAACTCGGCGGCGCGGGCGGCGCCGGTACCAATCCAGAACAATTGTTTGCAGCCGGTTACGCGGCCTGCTTCATGGGCGCGATGAAATTCGTGGCCGCCAAGGACAAGCTGGCCCTGCCCGCCGACACCAGCATCCAGGGCCACGTGGGCATCGGTCCGATTCCCACCGGCTTCGGCATCGAAGTGACACTGGATATCTCGGTTCCGGGCCTGCCGCGCGACACCGTGGAAGCACTGGTGCAACAGGCACACATCGTCTGCCCTTACTCGAACGCGACGCGCGGCAACATCGATGTCACGCTGAACGTCCTGTAAGCGCAAAACAAAACGGCCTGCTGTGCAGCAGGCCGTCGGTGTATCGTTTTACCAAAAATCTATATCAGTGCAGCAGGCGCGGCGCCTGTTCGTCGTCGGAACCGAACCAGTCGTCGAACATCAGCGCGTCCGGCTCCTTGCCCTGGCTCCACATCAGCATCAGCACGATGATCTTCAGCTTGCTCAGCGTGACCGGCGATTCGTCGACCGCAAGCGCGCGCTCGATGATGATTTCGCGCTGCACGGGACAGATCAGGCGGGCGCTTTCGAGGAACTGGATGAAGCCGATCGCTTCGCTTCCGAGTTCGAGGTATTCCTCGTCCACGTAATAGCGGGTGCCGGTGGACGCAGTCACGTCGGCCAGCTCTTCGGCCGCCATTTCGTTAAGACCCGTGAGCCAATCGATGGCCTCGCAGATCTCGAAGTCGTCGAAGCCGACGGCGGAGAGTTTGCGTGCCAGGGCAGCCGGCTCGGGGCAGGCTTCGGGACGATAGTACGTCTCGTAGAGGTAGACTAGGATGTCGAACATAGTGACGCTACTGTAGCAGCTAAGCTCGCCGCGGCACAAGCTTCGCTGCGGCCCGCGCATCACGTGTGCGCAATTCGTCGTTTTTCGGCCTTATCGGTTCGTATAGCCGTCTCGGTAATTGTCGTTATCACGCGCCGCAAAAACATGCCGATCGGGTATTCAGCAAGCGACGCGCTGCACCTTTCCGCCTGGCAGCCGCTCGAGCAAACCGGCCATTTCGAGCGCCAGTAATTCCAGGCTCAAGGCGCCGACCGTGCTGCCCGAACGCAGCAGCAGGGTGTCGATGTCGATGGGCTCGTGGCCGAGATGGGCGAGCAGTCCGAGACAGGTTGTCTCGGTTGGCAAGGCTGCAACGGTAAGCGGCGAACGCGGCGCAAGCTTCAGTACCTCGCGCAAATCGTCGATGCTGTCGACCAGGCGTGCACCTTCGCGTATCAGCGTGTGACAACCCTTGGCCAGCGGCGCATGTATCGAGCCGGGCATGGCGAACACGTCCCGGTTCTGTTCGATGGCCACGTGGGCGGTAATCAGGGAACCGGAGCGCGCTGCCGCCTCGACAACCAGCACACCGGCCGACAGGCCGCTGATGATCCGGTTGCGCTTTGGGAAATTGCTTGCGCTTGGAATCGTGCCGGGTGGGTATTCGCTGACGATGCAGCCGCTGCGCGCGATGCGCTCCCACAGGCCACGATTGCGGGTTGGATAAACGATGTCGGGACCCGTGCCGACCACGGCGACCGTCGAGCCGGCGCCATCGAGCGCGCCTTCGTGCGCGGCGGCGTCGATGCCCAGCGCCAGTCCGGACACGATGACGATCCCGTCCTGCGACAGGCAGCGCGCGAAGCTGCTTGCATTGGCCTTGCCCTGGACCGTGGCATTCCGGCTGCCGACAATCGCCAGTGCGCGCGCTCCCAGCAATTCGGCGCGCCCTTTTATATAGAGCAGCAGCGGCGGGTCGGGAATATCGGCCAGTATTTGGGGGTAGCCGGGGTCGCCAAGCGCCAGCACCTGCTGGCCGGGCTGGGCGGCCCACGCCAGCGCGGCGTCGAGCAAAGACGGAATGGCGGGGGATGGCGGTGCACACAATGCCTGCGCCAACGGCCGCTTGACGTGCGCAGCCAGTGCGGTGTGGCCGGCGTCGAAAATGGCGCGCGGCGAGCCGAAGACATCGAGCAGCAACTTCGCAGTGAACGGCCCCACCCCGCTCGCCTCTTGCAGGCGCAGCCAGTCGGTCAGTTGCTCGATGCGATTTTCGCTGAGTTCGTTGCTGCGGCTGGCGGGATAGGGGTCCGTGTCCTGCACGGTGGATTTACTCCGGTGATTTCGCCACGTCGCCGACTTCCACCGGCGCCGTCACTTGCATGATCAGGCCGTAAGAAACGCGCCCGAACACTCGGAAGATGAACAGGCTGCCATATTGTTCATCGGGAAGCTTGATGGTCGACCGGCCGAAACCGAGGAAGCCCTTGCGGCCTTCCGGGTCCGGCACCGTCTTCCCGAAATGATAGAGCTGCAAAACCGAGCCGACGTCGAGTCCATCAAGCGAAC
>Ga0308160_10003718_pt1 | contig 16909 bp, 16 predicted proteins | sample PhyFR1_FD_201036 | JGI IMG/M metagenome (GOLD analysis project Ga0308160, IMG submission 201036) | Phyllosphere microbial communities from UC Gill Tract Community Farm, Albany, California, United States - DLSLF.R1 | ecosystem: Host-associated > Plants > Phyllosphere > Unclassified | place: USA...
GAGTGGCTGACAAACGCGGCAAAGGCCAGGCGCCGGGTCTGGCCCGGCAGGCTGCCCGGCTCGAGCCAGCCCATGAACCAGACGGTCGCCAGCCCATCCTCGCCCACCGGCGCGGTGCCGGTCTTGCCGTACAGGCCGGGGCGCAGGCCATTCAAGGCCGGGTCGCGGAAGGCGCCGGCCGCGGTGCCGCCATCGATCACGCCTTTCAGGCCGGCGCGGATGCGATCGAGCCGCACGCCGAGCTTTGCGCCGCTGCTGGCCCGGGCCTGGCGAGCGTCGAACGCGAGCAGCAGGCGCGGGGTCACGCTGCGGCCCTCGCCCACCGCTGCCGCCACCAGCGCCATCTGCAGCGGCGTAGTCTGCATGCGCAGGCCGATCGCCATCTGGCGCAGTTCGTGGCGGCTGTGCACCGGGTCCAGGCTCGAGGCACTGGCCTGCAGCGCGTCCCATGGCGACAGGCGCAGTTCGGGCGGCAGCAGGCCGCCGTCGAGCCGCAGCGGCGCGCCGAAGCCGAGCCGGCGCGCCATCGCCGCCACCGGCCGCGCGCTGTCGAGCGCGCCGGGTTCGAGTTCGCGCGCGCCGGGCATGCCGCCGTCGGGCTGGCCGAGCAGCGTGCGGTCGCTCAGCTCCGCGCTCCAGGCAAACCAGGTATTGACGCTGTGCGCCAGCGCCTGCGCCACGCCCAGCCGCCCGGCGTCGAGGCGCGCGCCGGTGATCTGGTCGCGGAAGTTGGTGATGTGGGCGCGGCCGGTGTCGTACGGATAGCTCGAGGCGCCGGTGCGGAAACCATAGCCGCCCTCGCGCGCGATGCGCTCGAGCGCCGGCAACGGCAAGCCGCCCAGCAGTGCGTCGAGCCGCGGGTCGCTCTGCGCGGCCAGTTCCAGGCCGAGCGCGGTGATCACCTTGAAGGTCGAACCGGGTGCGCGGTGGGCGCCGCCGTCGTGCTGGAAGGCGGCCACGCGCAGCGGGCTGCGCGCCGGATCGGCGCGGTCGAAGTCGCGCACTTCATTCCACTGCGCCGGGTCGACCTGGCCGGCGCCGCTCGACGCGGCGGCCAGGATGTCGCCGCTGCCGGCGTCGAGCAACACCAGTCCGGCGCGCCGTTCGGCCGCTGGCGCCGCGCCACCCTGGCAACCGCTCTTGTCGAGCTTTCCGGCGTGCAGGCCAATGCAGTCGAGCGCCTGCTGCGCCTGCGCCTGCAGGTCCAGGTCGAGACTGAGGCGCGCCTGGTGTTGGGAGCCCCCCAGGCGCGCCAGTATGCCGGCCACGCTGCCATCCTGGGCGCGGTGCACGCCCAGCAGCGGCGCCAGGCCGGCTTGCATCGCGGCGCCCGACGGCGCCCCATCGGCCCACAGCACGCCGCCGTCGCGATCGAGCAGGCGCACCGGCACTGGCGCCGGACGCCCAGCCTTGACCGACGTCGGCACCACTTGCCAGGCCAGGCGGCCGTCGACCAGGCGCAGGTGGCGGTAGGCCGCATCGGCCTCGCCCGACAGTTTCGCCAGGTCGAGCGGCGCGATCTGCAGCGACATCGTGCTGGCGCCGGCCAGCGGCGTCAAGACCACGCGGCGCACCGCGTCGCCGTCGGGACAGGCGCGCCCGTCGCAGGCGCCGGCCACCTGCGCGCTGGCGCCGGAAGCGCTGCGCACCCGTCCCGCCACCAGCAATTCGACGCGGGCCTGGCCCGGCGTCACCGCCGCGCTCAGCGTCACCAACTGGGCGTTACGCCCGCCGCCCCAGCCGCCGACCCGGTTCCAGGCTTCCCAGCCTTGCGGCAGGCGCGCGAACAGGCGCATCGCCGCCAGCGGCAGGCCGGCTTCGCGCGGCGCCGGCGCGCCGCCCACGCTGGCATGCCAGCCGGCGCTGCTGCCGGGCCGCTCGCGCCAGGCCACCAGCCGCCGTTCGCTGTTGAAGATGCGCACCTGCTCGCGCACGAAGGCGCCATCGGCGCGCCCGTGCAGGCGCTCGAGCAGGCGCCGGTCGCCGGCGCCCAGCGCCAGGTGCGACCAGCCGGGCAGCGGCGCGCGGTCTTGCGGCGCCGCCGCGTGCCAGGCCAGCAGGTCGCGCGGCGCCAGTTCGATCAGGCCATCGCCGCCCAGCCGCAGCAGGCCGCGCGCGCGCAACGCCTCGAACAGGGCCTGGTCTTCCATGCCGGGGCCGGGCGCCAGCGGCACCGTATAGCTGCCCGGCGCCAGGCGCAGCGAGACCGGCTCGGCGCTCGCCGGAAACGCCTGCACCAGCGCCGGCGCCGGCGCGGCGCGCGTGTTGTTCGGCCCCGCCTGATACTGGGTCAGCACCAGTTCGCCCGCTTGCGGACAGGCGCTGCTGGCCTGGCGCGCAAAGCGCAGCGCCTGGCTGTTCCACACCAGCCAGCCGCTGCGGCCAAGCGCCGCCTGGCCCTGGCGCGCGCGCGTGATGCGCCCTGCCGCCGCGTCGCCGGTCCAGCCGGCAGTGCCGGCGCCTGCGTCCCAGTGCAATGTCAACCCCTGCGCCGCATTGCCGCTGACCTGCACCCGTGGCATGTCGGACCCGGGCCGCGCCAGCAGCACTGCGCGCGAGGGCGCGCTCTGGGCGCGCGCGATGGCGGCGGCGTCTTCGAACGGATAGCCGATGCGTAGCGGCAGCAGCACCGGATTGGCCGGATCAAGCATCTGGGTGCACAGATCGATGCGTACTGCTGGGCCCGGACTCGCGCCGGCGGCCACCAGCAGCGCGAGCCCGGCCTGCTGGCTCAGCGTGACGCCGGGTTCGCGCGGCACCACCACTCGCAGGCCGGGCGCGATCGCCTGCAGTGCAGCGATGGCGGCGGCGCCCGGTACGCCCTCGTCGCCCGCGGGCAGCGCGCGCGCATGTAGCGCCAGCGCCAGCGCGCCGCCACTGGCCAGGATCACCGAGGCCCACAGCCAGCCGCCCGTCAGCCAGCCGCCAGTCAGCCAGGCCGACCAGGGCAAGCGCACCCCAAGCCGGGCGCCGGCGCGACTACGCCCGCCGGCGCGCAGATTGCGCGCGCGCCGGCGCGCCGTCTGGCTGGCTGACAGGAAATCGAACAGCGTGGTGAACGTGCCTGGCATGTGCTGGTCCGGGTGCAAAGTCGGCGGGCGCCCGCGCGCCCTTCGCAGATCACTAGCAGGGGGCGCCTGAAACGCCCGCGCGCACGCCTTCGAACCGGTATTTACGCAGGCCGTCCCGCATTTCTGACCGCCCGTCGCACGCCGCTGGAAGTGGCTGCAAGGCGCGCCTAGAGTAAGCACATCGACCACCCCACCGCAGGAGAAACATCATGAACATCCTCAAGCACATGGAAGCCACCTTCATCGTCGCCGCGCTGGTGGCAGTGCCGGCCAGCTACCTCGGCGGCGGGATCGCCGAAGCCGATGCGCGCGCCGACCAGCACACAACCCTTGCCTACGGCGCGGCGGTGGCGACGAGCGGCAAGATGGCGACCGTCGTGGTCAGCGCCAGGCGTCCCGATGCCAGCGAAAAACGCGTCATGATGATCGCTGCGCGCTGAGGTGTTTCAAATGTAAGAACTTGCTTCAAACTGTCTTTGCAGGAATCCGGATTGCTATATTTGCGTCATCCGCTATCCGGACCTGGAGACAAACATGAAAACCGCCCTCACCTTCGCAGCCCTCGGCCTGATTGGCGCCGCTGCCTACGCGCCGCTGCCGTCGAACGCCCAGCCGCACGTATCCGTCATCATCAGCAGCGCACCGCCGGCGCCGATCTATGAGCGCATTCCCGGCCCGCGCCGCGGCTACGTCTGGGCGCCGGGCTACTGGCAATGGCGCAGCCAGCGCCACGCCTGGGTGCCGGGGCACTACATCGCGGCCCGCCCCGGCTATGTGTACGCGGCGCCGAGCTGGCGCCAGCGCGGGGGCCGCTGGTATATGGAGCCGTCGCGCTGGAGCCGCCATCACGGCCCGGCCCATGTGGTTGCAGGCGGCTACCGCGACCATGACCGCTACGACCGCCATGAGCGCCGCGGACACGGTTACGGCCATGGCTACCAGCACGGCGGCCGTGACGGCCGCTGGCGCGACACCGACCGCGATGGCATCCCGAACCACCGCGATCGTGACCGCGACAACGACGGCATCAGCAACCGCTATGACCGCGACCGCGATGGCGACGGCGTGCGCAACCGCCACGACCGCCGCCCGGACAATCCTTACCGCCGCTGATCAAGGCTTCAGGTGCTGGTCCAGGAACGCGAGTATCTTCGCGCTGGCCTGCGCCTGATTCTTCTTCTTCGAGAAGCCGTGACCTTCGTCGTCGAACACGATGTACTCGACCTCGACGCCTTTCTTGCGCACCGCCGCCACGATCTCGTCGCTTTCCGGCTTGATCACGCGCGGGTCGTTGGCGCCCTGGATCACCATCAGGGGCTTGCGGATCTGGTGCGCGTGAAACAACGGCGAGGTCGCGACCAGTAACGCCTTGTCCTTGACCGGGTCGCCGATCTCGTCGTACAGCGCCTTGCGCTGCGCTTCCCAGTACGGCGGAATGCTCTCGAGCGTGCGCACCCAGTTGCTGACCCCGAAGATATCGATGCCGACCTTGAACGCCTCGGGCCGGAACGCCAGCGCCGCCAGCGTCATGTAGCCGCCGTAGCTGCCGCCCATGATGCCGATCCGCTCACCATCGATATAGCCCTGGCTGGCCAGCCAGGTCTTGGCTTCGACGCAGTCCCATAGCGGCTCCATGCCGTGCTTGCGGTCGTCGGCGCGGAAGAAGGTCTTGCCATACCCCGAGCTGCCCCGGTTGTTGATGCCCAGCACCGCGTAACCATGGTTGACCAGGTACTGGATCTGGGCGTTGTAGCCGCGCATGGTCTGCCCGCCCGGGCCGCCGTGCACGTACACCAGCGCCGGCACTTTCGCATTCGGCGCCGCGCCTTTCGGCTTGTAGTAGATCGACGGGATCACGGTACCGTCGAACGAGCGAAAGCGCACCACCTCGGCCTCGACCAGGTGATCCGGATCGATCGCGGGATTGAGGCTGCGCGTGAGCTGGGTGGTCTTGCCGCTGCCGAAATCGTGCACGTACAGGTTGTTGGGCGAGCGGTCGCCATTGAGGTAGAAGGCCATCAGCTTGCCGCTGGCCGAGAACGTCACCTGGCGCATCTCGCCGCCCGGCAGCTTGGGCAGCGCGACCGGCTTGCCGCCGCTGTCGTGCACGCGCACGTCGATGCTGCCATCGCGGTTGACCAGGCTGATGCGATGGCGGCCGTTGCGCGAGTAGCCGGTGCCGAGCAGGTCCCAGTCGGCCTTTTCGACCTCGCTCGTGGCGCCGCTGGCCAGGTCATAGGCGACGATGCGCGCGAATTCGCCGTCGGCATTGCTGGTGTAGAGCAGGCGCTTCGAGTCCGGGTCGAAGCTGGCGGCGCTGTAGCTGGCGGGGTCGGTGTGCGGCGTGATGTGCTTCATCTGGCGCGTGCGCACATCGTACAGATAGATGTCGCTGTCCGACGTGGTATTGGGCTTGTTGAAGGCGAGCCAGTTGCCGTCGCGGCTGATGGTCGAGACGTTCATGCCACTGTCGTTCTGGTACACCAGCGTGCGCCCATAGTCGGCGGCGTTGTACAGGTACAGGTCGAAGAACTTCGGATCGCGCTCGTTGGTCACCACGTAGAAGCCGCTGCCGTCCGGTTTCCAGCCCGCGAACGAGGCCTTGAGCCTGGCGCCCGGGGTCAGGTCGCGCTCACGGCCATCGCGCTCGCGCACGTACAGGTGGTTCTGCTCGTCGCCGCCGGCGTCGCGCGTCAACAGCACCCGGTCGTCGTTGTAGAAATAGTCGACTGCGTAGGTGCTGTCGGTGCTGGAGGCGGTCAACGCGCGCGGGGCGCCGCCGCCGACCGCCACCGTGTAGGCGTTGAAGATGCCCGATTCGTTGCTGTTGAAGAGGATCTGCCGTTCGTCCTTGCTGAACGAGGCGCCGGTAAGCGAGGTCGTCGCCATGAACTGTTCGATGGTGTAGCGCTTGACGGCTTTGGCCGCCGGCTTGGGCGGCGCGGCGTTCTGCGCTTTGGCGGCCTGGCTTGCGGCGATGCCGGGCGCGAGGACGGCGCCGGCGAGCAGGGCGAACAGGGACAGGCGGACAGCGTGGCGATACGGACGCATGGATTCTCCTGGTGGCGGACACGAAGGTGGGACGACGACCCGAGTGTTTCAAAAGTCTTAACTTATGTCAACAATCTGGAATCGGTTATGCTCACGCCATGACCGACCTCGCCGCCCTGCGCGCCGCCGCTTTTAAAACCGACATCGCCGCCAGCCGGCGCCTGGCCGAACGCGCCGGCATCGACGAATGCGAGGCGCTGCGGCGCACCTTGCGCCTGGCGGCAGGCGTCGCTGGCCTCGACCATTTACTGAGCGAGCGCGCGGCGCAGCGCCAGCATGCCGCACTGCAGGCGGCGCGGCGCCAGGCCGATGCGGCGGCAGCACGACTGCGCAGTGCGGCGCCGGGCAAGAGCGCATGGCGCGCCTGGTTCGACGGCTCGGCGCGCCCGAATCCGGGGCGCTGCGCCCTGGGCGGCGTGCTTGCCGGGCCGGGCCAGCAGCGCATCGAACTCGCGCTCGACGGCGGCTACGGCAACAGCAGCGAAGCCGAATATCGGGCCCTGATCGCCGTCTTGCGCGCCGCGCTCGAACATGGCGCGCACGACCTGACCGTGATGGGCGACAGCCAGGGCGTGATCGACGACGTCAACGCGCCCGATTGCGCCGCCGCGCCATCGCTGCGCAGTTACCGCGACCAGGCGCGCGCGCTGCTGGCCGCCCTGCCGGGCGCCACGCTGCGCTGGATCCCACGCCACAAGAACCTCGAAGCGGACGCGCTGTCGCAACGCGCCGTGCCGCTTCACGTACCGGAACCAAGCAAATGAGTTTGATGAATGACCTGACCGCCTGGCGCAACAAACTTGTGGCACTGGCCGCCAGCGCCGGCGGCAACGACGGCGCCCACGACGGCGCCCATCTCGACCGCGTCTGGCGCAACGCCCAGTCGTTGCTGGCGCACCATCCCGAAGCCGACCGCCTTGTGGTGCTGGCCGCGAGCTACCTGCACGACCTGGTCAACCTGCCGAAGAACGATCCGGAGCGCGATCAGGCCTCGCGCCGCTCGGCGCTGCTGGCGCGGACGCAGCTGACCGGGATCGGCTTCCCGCCCGAGAAACTCGATGCGGTGGCGCACGCGATCGAGGCGCACAGTTTTTCGGCCGCGATTGCCGCCGAGACGATCGAGGCCAGGATCGTGCAGGACGCCGACCGCCTCGACGGCCTGGGCCTGGTGGGACTGGCGCGCCTGTTCTACATTGCCGGGCGCATGGGCAGCAGCCTGGCCCATCCCGACGATCCGCTGGGGAACCAGCGCGCGCTGGACGATCGGCTGTATGCGCTCGACCACATCATGGTCAAGCTGGCGCAGCTGCCGGACATGATGGGGCTGGAGGCCGGCCGCGCGCTGGGGCGCGAGCGGCTGGCGCAGTTGCTGGCGTTTCGCGAGGACTTCGCCGCCGAGTGGTGCGGCGCGGCGCCCGCCATGCGGGATGAATAGTCGCGCCAGCGACGGCCTGTGACGCGCGGGCGGCAATGCTAAGATAAAAAATTCACGTCGTCCGGGATCTTCATGACCAGTCCGAGTTCGCTCGCGCCACCTGCCACCACCGGCAAGCTTAATTTCGTCCTGGTCTGCGTCTTCATCGACATGCTCGGCATTGGCCTGTTGATTCCGGTGTTTCCGCTGATCGTGGGCCGCTTCGTGGCCGCTCCCGACGAACAGGCGCTGTGGTACGGCGTGATGGCCACCGTGTTCGGCCTGCTGCAGTTCCTGTGCATGCCGGCGCTGGGCGCGCTCAGCGACCGCATCGGGCGGCGTCCGGTGCTGCTCTATTCGATGGCCGGCATGTGCCTGAACTTCCTGGTGACGGCGTGGGCGCCCAGCCTGGCCTGGATCTTCGTCGGACGCGTGATCGGCGGGATGGCATCAAGCAGCATGTCGGTGGCGTCGGCCTACGCGTCCGACATCTCGACCCACGAAGAGCGCGCCAAGAGCTTCGGCAAGATCGGCGCCGCCTTTGGCCTGGGCTTCATCTGCGGCCCGATGCTGGGCGGCCTGCTGGGCGAAGGCGACGTGCGCCTGCCGTTCTACGTGGCGGCCGCGCTGTCGGCGGCCAACCTGGTGTATGGTGCCCGAGTCGCTCCCCGCCGGCATGCGCAAACCGCTGCAACTGGCGCGCCTGAACCCGTTCACCGCCGTGCTGCGCCTGGTGCGGCGGCAGGACATCCGCGGCCTGGTGATCGTGATCGCGCTCACCACCTTTGCCCAGATGATGATGAATTCGACCTGGGTGCTGTACACCACCTTCCGCTTTGGCTGGAGTCCGCGCGACAACGGCATCGCCATGTTCTGCGTCGGCCTGGCCTCGGTGGTGGTGCAGGCCGGGCTGCTGGGTTGGCTGATCCGGCGCTTCGGCGACGTGCGCCTGTCGCTGCTGGGACTCGGATCGGGCGCCCTCACCTACGCCGCCTATGGCCTGGCCACCGAAGGCTGGATGATGTACCTGTTTATCCTGTGTAACGTGCTGGCGTTTGCCGCCGCGCCGGCGCTGCAGGGCATCGTGTCGAAATCGTCGCAGGCCGACCAGCAGGGCGAATTGATGGGATCCCTGCAGTCGATCGGCAGCCTGGCCGTGATCATCACGCCGCTGATCGGCACCGGCATCCTGAGCGCCGTGAGCCACCTGCCGCCGAACGACTGGCGCATCGGCAGCAGCTTCTTCGTCTGCGCCGGGTTCCAGCTGCTGGCGCTGATCGTGGCGCGCCGCTACTTCCGCAATCACGGCCAGGCGGCATGACGCCGGGCGTGCTGGCGGCGGTGCTGTTGGCCGCGTTGCTGCACGCTTCCTGGAATGCGGCGCTCAAGGCGCAGCCGGATACCTTCCTGGCCGCGCTCGCGGTGACCGGCGGCGCGGGCCTGATCGGGGCGCTGGCGCTGCCCTTCCTGGCGGCCCCGGATGCGGCCAGCTGGCCGTTCATTGCCGCCTCCGGCGCCATCCACGTGGTGTATTACCTGTTGCTGGGCTGGGCCTATCGCCACGCAGACATCAGCCACGCCTATCCTTTGATGCGCGGCGGGGCGCCGGTGCTGGTGGCGCTGGCCGCCGGCGCGCTGACCGGCGAACAATTACACGGCGCGCAATGGCTGGCGATCGGCCTGATCTGCGCCGGCGGCGCAGTGCTGACCTTCGGCACACGTTCAGCAAACGGGGCCGGCCCGGCGCCCACGCTGCTTGCCTTGACGATCGCCGCGCTGATCGCCGCCTACACGCTGGTCGACGGCATCGGCGTGCGGCGCTCGGGTTCGCCGGCCGCCTACACTGCCTGGATCCTGCTGCTTGGCGCGCTGGGCGCGATGGCCATCTCATGGCGCCGCAGCGAAGGACGCATGCCGGCATACCTGCGGCACAGGCCGGCGCTGGTGCTCCTCGGCGGCCTCGCCACCACTGGCGCCTACGGCATTGCCCTGTGGGCCATGACGCTGGCGCCGGTGGCGCTGGTAGCGGCCTTGCGTGAAACCTCGATCGTGTTTGCGACCCTGATCGCAGCGCTGCTGCTGCGCGAGCGCATGACGCGGGCGCGCCTGCTCGGCGCCGGCGTCATCGCGCTGGGCGCGGTGACGATGCGGCTGGCCTGAACGATCAGAAGTTCATCTCGTAGGTGAGCTGGGTGCGCACCGTGCCCGGATAGCGCCAGCGGCGCGTCTCGGTGCCGCGCGCCGGGTCGGCGTACGAGACATCGAAACCGTCGTCCTGGGCGCGCAGGTTTGACAGCGCCAGGCGCAGCTCCTGCTTCGGCGTGAACTTCCAGGCGGCGTAGGCGCCGAGATCGGTGCGCGGCCCGGACCAGAATGTGCGGTTGGCGCTTACCCGCACCAGGCCATTGCGTACATAAGCGACGCTGGCGCCGGCGCTGATCGCGCCCGCGCGCCAGTCGATGCCGGCGTTGGCCGACAACGGCGTCTGGCGCTCGAGGCGGTTGTCGGGGCCGGGTACCGCGTCGACCCGCGACCAGTGGCGGCTGACGGCGGCGCGCAGGTCGATCGCCGGCGCGCCCGCATACAAGGACTTGAGCGGAAACTTGGTCTCGAGTTCGAGCGAGCGGGTTTGGGCGCGGCCGTCGTTGACCGGCGTGAACACCCAGCGGTAGCCATCGAAATAAATCTGGTTGCTGATGGTGTTGCTGAGGCGGCGCAGCGAGCCGCCGATCGAGACCATGGCGCCCTCGGCCCAGTAGTGCTCGTAACCGGCGTCGACGCCCAGCGCCAGCTCGGGCTGCAAGTCAGGATTGCCCTGGTAATCGGCTTCGGTGGCGCTGTTGTTTTCCCAGGTATTGCGGCGCGGGATCAGGTCCTGCACGGTCGGCGCCTTGTAGGTGCGGGTCAAGGCCAGGCGCAGCTGGTCGCCCTTGCGGCCGGGGATCTTGTACAGCGTCTGCATGATCGGGCTCCAGACGCTGGAACGGTTGTCGACGTCGGCGAGCACGCTGCCGCTGACGCGGGTGCGGATGCCCTCCCAGCGCGCGCCCAGGTACATCGACCACGCCGGCGTGATGTTCCACTCGTCCTGGGCGTACAGCGCCAGCCGCGTCACGCGGCCGTCGAAGTGTTCGTCGAGCGCCAGGCCGGCTGGAAACACGCGCACTGCGTCCTGCTCGAGGCGCGCGTCGTCGCGCCAGGCCGAGCCGCCGTCCCAGCCGAACGCCATCACGTGGCCAGCCTCGAGCTTGCGCAGGTACTTGCCGGTCGAATTGAGTTCGCGCTCGCGGGTACGGGTGTCGACAATGCCATCGGTGGCGATCTGGCCGAGCGGATCCAGCCCCCGGCGCCGGATGAGGTTATCGCTGTTCTCCCCTTTGAAGCCGAGCTTGGCTTCCATGCTGGCGCCGGAGGCCAGCTCGCGCGTCCAGCCGAGGTTGGCGGCAAGGTCTTCGGCATCGGCGCGCATCGCATTGCCCACGACCGGCACCGGCGGCGGCGCGCCGATCAGGGTCGTGACGGTCGACGGCGCGTCGTTGCGGAAGCGATTCAGGTTGACCAGGGTTTCCAGACTGAGCTTGTCGCCGGCATCCGACGTCCACTCGACGCGCGGCGTCAGGTTCAAGCGCCGCATGCGGCCGCGTTCGGGCGTGATGGTCAGGCGTCGGCGGTCGAGCACGCCGTCGGGACCGGTATTTTCTTCGACCCCGTCCCAGACCCGGCTGAAACGCTCCAGTTGCAGGTCGGCCGCCAGCGAATACGCCAGCGCGCCGGCCTGGTCGCTGACCCGGAAGGATGCGCTGGGGCCGCGAAACAGCGACGACTGCAGCATGCCGAGCTTGAACTGGCGCTCGGCCTTGCCGGGCGCGCGGCGCAGGATGATGTTGATGGTGCCGGCCACGCCCTGGGTCGGCAGGTCGGCGCTGGCCGCGCGCAGCACTTCGATCCGCTCGATGACGTCGGGCGACAGCGAATCGAAGCTGAAACCGCTCGGCACCCGCTCGCCGTTGACCAGGACCTGGGTGTAGGCGCCCAGCCCGCGCAGTTGAATCGTCCCGCCGCGGCCACCGCTTGTGTCGATCGTCACGCCGGGCAAGCGCTTGAGCACGTCCAGCAGTGAACGCTCGCCGTAGCGCGTGATCTCGTCGCGCTTGATGACGATGCGGCTGGCGGTGTCGTCACGCCGGGCGTCGTACGCGGCGCCCTTGATTTCGACTTGGGGCGTGGCGCCGGCGTCGGCCAGATCCTGCTGGGCGCACACCGGGTCGGCGCAGAGCGCAGCGAGCAACAAGGGGATGCAACGGCATAACGAGCTGTGCTTCATCGCGGTTTCTCTCCATGGTATTTGAACACTTGTGGAGAGAATGTATGCCAACCAATAGCACAATGTAAACTTATTTATAGAAATCCAGATTGCTATCTTCTAGCATCAATAAATTACTTTCAGTAGTATCATTAACTTCTCATGCGCGGCGCATGCGGCACCGTCCGCCACTGCCCTGCGACCTGGAGTAAACTCAAGCGGTGCCGATCTGGAAAATGGTATTTCCAACAAGCATTTGATTGATTCACCCAGTTATAATGCGCACTTTTCCGTGAAAGGCGATCGCCCGTGTCCCGCATAAAAGTCTTGCCCCAATACGTGATGCCGAAGCAGGCGATGACCAATTTCGCCGGCCGCGTCGCGGGCGCCAAGGGCGGCGCCATGACGACCCGCCTGATCCGCTGGTTCGTGGGCAAGTACGGCGTCAACATGGAAGAAGCCGTCAATCCGGACATCGCCAGCTACCCGAGCTTCAATGAATTCTTTACCCGCGCCCTGCGCGACGGCGTGCGCCCGCTGGCCCAGGCCGATTACGTGTGCCCGGTCGACGGCGCGATCAGCCAGTTCGGCGACATCGACGACCACCATATTTTCCAGGCCAAGGGCCACAAGTTCACCACGGCCGAACTGGTCGGCGGCGACGCGACCCTGGCGGCGCACTTCCAGCACGGCCACTTCGCCAATCTGTACCTGAGCCCGAAGGACTACCACCGCCTGCACATGCCGTGCGACGGCCGCCTGACGCGCATGATCTATGTGCCGGGCAAGCTGTTTTCAGTCAATCCGACCACCGCGCGCGGGGTGCCAGGGCTGTTCGCGCGCAATGAGCGCGTGGTGTGCGTGTTCGAGAGCGATGAATTCGGGCCCTTCGTGATGACCCTGGTGGGCGCCACCATCGTCGGCAGCATGGCCACCGTGTGGCACGGCGTGGTCAATCCGCCGCGCATGACGCGCATCTGCGACTGGCACTACGAGCCGGGCCAGGTAACGCTGAAAAAAGGCGACGAGATGGGCCGCTTCCTGCTCGGCTCCACCATCGTGATGCTATTCCAGAAAGATGCGATTTCGTTCAACCCCGACTGGGCGCCGGAACGCGGCGTGCGTCTGGGCGAAATGATGGGCAACCGCCCGCCGCAGCGCTAGAGCCCAGCCGCCGCCGCGGCATTGCCAGCCAGCGCCGGCGCATGCCCATGTTCGCGGCAGGCGTCGTGCATCATGTCCAGAAACACCCGGGTCTTGGCCGGCATCAGCTTGCGGCTCGGGAACACCGCCCAGCCGTTCGCGCTCGGCATCTCCCACTCCGGCAACACCCGCACCAGCTCCCCGGTCTGCAGGTAGGGCTGGGCGAACTGCGTCGAGCTCAGCGCGATGCCGGCGCCGCGCGCGGCCACGCGCGCCAGCAGGTCGGGCGAATTGGCGGTGAGCCGCGCTGGCAGCGCCCGTTCCCAGCGCACCTTGCCGCGCGCCAGAACCCAGGGCACAGCGCCGCCGCTGCGGCTGAGGATGCACAGCAGGTCATGCGCCGCCAGGTCGTCCGGGTGCTCGGGGATGCCGTGCAGGGCCAGGTAGCCTGGCGCCGCGTACAGGCCCGGCTGCTCGAGCGTGATCGGGCGCGCACTCAGGGTGGCGTCGTCCGGCAGGTCGCCCATCCGGATCGCGATGTCGAAATTCTCGGCCACCAGGTCGACCCGGCGCGGCGACAGGTCGAGTTCGAGCGCCACCTGCGGATAGCGCGCCAGGAAGCGCGCCATGACGTCGTTGAGGCTGTTGGCGAAGTCGCCCGGCGCCGAGATGCGCAGCTTGCCGCTGGGCGTGCCCTGGCGGTGCTGGGCCAGCGCGCCGGCGGCATCGGCTTCTTCGGCCACCCGCCGCGCGTGCTCGTACAGGCTGGCGCCGAACTCGGTCACCACCAGCTTGCGCGTGGTTCGCTGCAGCAAGCGCTCGCCGAGCGTGGTTTCGAGCAGCGCCAGCCGGCGCGAAACGGTCGACTTCGGTTGCTTGACACGCTCCGCGGCGCGGCTGAAGCTGCCCGCCTCGACAATGCGCGCGAAGAGCAGCAGGTCATTCGGTTCTACATCCATGATTGTCTCACCAGCGGAATAATGTTATCCATTCTACTGGCTTCCGAATCGTTTTTGGAATTGCTAAAGTGTCCCCATCGAATCTCAACCGACCACCAAGGACACATCATGAACATTCTGCAGATCATCACCAGCGTACGCGGCGACGCATCGGAATCGACCCGCGTCACGGACCAGATCGTGGCCAGGCTGGTCGCCGCCAATCCCGGCGCGACCGTCATCCGGCGCGACCTGGGCGCACAGCCGCATCCACTGCTGGACGGCGCCGCCCTCGGCGCCCTGTTCACCCCGGCCGAGCAGCGCAGCCCCGAGCAGCTGGCGCGCGTGCAGCAGGACGACGCCCTGATCCTGGAAGCGCAAGGCGCCGACGTGATCGTGCTCGGCGCGCCAATGTACAACTTCGCGATGCCGGTGCAACTGAAAAGCTGGTTCGACGCGATTGCCCGCGCCGGCGTGACGTTCCGCTACACCGAGACCGGCCCTGAAGGCCTGCTCAAGAATAAAAAAGTGTACGTGGCGGCTGCCCGTGGCGGCGTCTACGAAGAAGCCAACGACCCGCAAGTGCCGCAGATGCGCGCACTGCTGGGCTTCCTGGGCCTGACCGACCAGACCTTCATCTATTCGTCGGGCATGGCGATGGGACCGGACGCCGTGGCCAATGGCCAGGCTGCCGCCAACGCCGCGATCGAAGCAGCACTGGCGTAATTCACCGCCGCCCGCCAGGCGGCGCGTTTCAACAGGAGAACAGCATGAGCACGAGCGAAATCGACCCAGCACCCGACAGCGCATTTTACACCCGCATCGCGAAAACGCGCGGCGTCGAACGCATCATCAACGGCCAGTTCGTGATGGACGGCGCAGGCGTCAAGATCAACCGCGTGCTCACCGGTCCCCTGCAGCGCCGCCTGGACCCGTTTTTGATGCTCGACGCCTTCGGCAGCGACAAGCCGGGCGACTATATCGCCGGATTCCCCGAACACCCGCACCGCGGCTTCGAGACCATCACCTATATGCTGGCCGGGCGCATGCGCCACCGCGACAGCGCCGGCAACGAAGGCCTGGTCACCGATGGCGGCGTGCAGTGGATGACGGCCGGGCGCGGTGTGGCGCACGCCGAAATGCCGGAGCAGACCGAGGGCCTGATGGAAGGTTTTCAGTTGTGGCTCAACCTGCCCGCGCAAGACAAGCTGATGGAACCGTGGTACCGCGACATCCCTGCCGAAGACGTGCCGCGCTTTACCACGGCCGACGGCGTCACGGTGCAGGTGATTGCCGGCAGCAGCCATGGCGTGGCGGGCGCCGTGCAGCGTGCGCACACCGAGCCGCTGTACCTGGATTTGGAGATCCCGGCCGGCGTCACCTTCGAGCAGCCCCTGCCGGCCGGGCACAATGCGTTCGTGTATGTGTTCCGCGGCGAGGTTGTGATCGAGGGCAAGGGCGTGCCGTCGACGCGCATGGCGATCCTGGACAACGCACCTGGCGCCGATGGCGTGCGGATCAAGGCGCTGGCCGCTACCCGCATGCTGGTGCTGGCCGGGCGACCGCTGAACCAGCCCATTGCGCAGTACGGTCCGTTCGTGATGAATACGCAGGCCGAGCTGGTGCAGGCGGTCGAGGATTTTCGTAGCGGGCGCTTCGCCTGAAGCGCAACCCGTTTGTCGTGCGGCGCCGCCGGGGGACTGCCCCTGTGCGGGCCGGCACGCCATGCGCTACACTCGCGGGATGACACAAACGCAATACCTCCCGACATGGCCCTGCTAGACACCCTGGGCGAGCTGCTCTCGCGCGCCAGCCACGCGCTGGGCCTGGAAAACGCCGACCGCTTTCCGCGTGGCCACGCCAACCTGCACACGCGCTGGAACAAGGCCTATTTCGACATCCCGTCCGATCTCAAGGCCGAGCAGATGGAAAGCATCGTCTGCGCCGCCATCGCCAACACGCCGCACGTGTTCGGCGAGATCCGCAATCCCACGCCGCGCATGCAGCGCGCGCTGTTGGCCGTGATCGAATCGCGCCTGCGCCGCGCCGATGCGCCGGCCGACCTGGTGCATCTGCTGATCCGCGCCTACCGCCATCCGCACACGCCCGACATCGTGCCGGGCCTGCGCGAGCAGATCGCGGCCAATGCCGGGTACGACGCGAATATCCAGGCGCATGCGGTGCTGGCCTTCCTGGGCGATGCGCCGGCCGGGTTCGGGGTGATCGAAGCGCGCAGCTAGCCGCTGGCCAAGCTGATGGCGCACAGGTGGAAATAAGTGAGTTTGCAAGGCCGGTGCTTCGGCTATGCTGATCCGACGCCGGTCGAACCGGGCACCCTCACCAGGAGCACGCCATGGACAAGCTCGATGCCAGAGCGCTGATCATCGAATACATCGCCGCCTACAACGCGTTTGACCTCGAGCGCATGCTCGGTGTGTTGTCGCCGGGCGTCAGCTTCGAAAATTACGCGGGTGGCGAACTGACCGCGCAGGCGCAGGGGATCGCCGAGTTCCGCGCGCTGGCCGAGCAGGCCAGCGACGTGTTCGCCGAGCGTCAGCAGTCGGTCACCCGATGGGAATCCGTCGACAGCGGCGTGAACGTCGACATCGCCTACCGCGGCAAGCTGGCGCGGGATATCCCGGGCGGCCCGCCTGCCGGCACCGTGCTGGAACTGGCCGGCGTCAGCGAATTCGGCTTTGCCGACGGCAAGATCAGCCGGATCGTCGACCGCAGTTAAGCCAGCGCCTCCTTGGCCGCTTCTTCCGGCGACAAGCCGTCATAGAACTGGTCGGTGAACCATTCGATCTCTTCTTCGATATGGTCCTGCGCCTGCTTGACCGTGGCGCCGCCGGCGACCAGGAAACCTTCGACTTCGATGCACCAGTTGATGATCGCCATCGTTTCTTCGTCGAGTTCTTCTTTCTTGGCCATGCTGTTTCCTTGTACGCGTTCGTGAACGGCGAATCGACGCGATCCGCCCGCCCCGATT
>Ga0308160_10003719_pt1 | contig 16902 bp, 23 predicted proteins | sample PhyFR1_FD_201036 | JGI IMG/M metagenome (GOLD analysis project Ga0308160, IMG submission 201036) | Phyllosphere microbial communities from UC Gill Tract Community Farm, Albany, California, United States - DLSLF.R1 | ecosystem: Host-associated > Plants > Phyllosphere > Unclassified | place: USA...
CATATGGCCAACTTCCCAATTCATAAGCCCTTCCACCTGAGATGTATTCCTTGGTCTTGGTGCAGAGGTTGGGTGAAGGGAAAGAAAGTGTCTTTGGGGGAAAGATGGATTCGGATTCTGGTTCCTTCGGAGGGGGGTCTGGTCGTTTCTTGTGGTAAAGAGAGGAATAGTAATCTAATTCCTCGGGTCCCATCTCATCGATCCAGGGGCGTCCGGACTTGGACGTAGCCGAAGACTTGGGCCAGACGTGTCCGCAGGTCGCTCGGACTATTGAGGTAATCAAGTCGCATTCCCCCAGATCGATCGCGACTCGCAGTAATCGGAGAGTATTCCCTTTATCGGAAGAAGTAGCATGTGCTCGGAGTTGACTAGAAATAGTCTTGAGGATGGTAGACATGTCGTATGTCCTAGCGAACTCGATAACATGGTGGTAGAGCTTATCATCTTTGAACGACGTAATTTCCGAGTTGTAGAGGATATCGAGGGCTGCTTCGACCACTTGACTGTGTTCAACGAATTCATCCGTCAATTCGAGTGGACCACGTTGTGATCCAGTTTGAGCGATCCCTACCATGTTCTTGAATACGGATCTGGACGTCAGGTCCAGTTAGCATACAGGGGTAGTAAGGGACCTACGAAGCTCGAAGTAAGATGAAGGAATGTACCTTGAAGGCGACTGAGTCACTTGAGATGAGGGTGATATTGGCGTCTTCCTCGTTGTATCGTTCGCAGACTTTGATCTCCGAGTCAAGTTTCCTCTTCTTGCCCTCCGCTTTGTCATTTCGTTCGACTTTCTCTTCCTTCGCCTTCTCTTCCTCTACTTCCTGGCCGATTTCACTACTCTCCTCCGAGTCCAAGTCCGAATCCAGTGCGTCCTGACGTTCCCTTGCTTGCCTAGTCAACCTCTCGAGTAACTCCAGTGTCGTTTCAACCTTCCTCCCGATGTTCATTGTGGTTACAAGTACGATTGATAGTATGACTACACAGTGACGCGTGTTGTGTATAATCATACTGTAGATGACTGTATTTGTGCCTGAAGAAAGAAGGGGGTACAGTAAAAGGTTGAATGAGTGTTTCACAATTCGCCACCCAGATTGTGTGTTGTGTATATTGTCTTTATACGCTAACACACTGACGCGTCGACCACAGCTACGTACTCAAGGCAATGCATTCGGCGAGATCGAGAAAAGGTAAACAAGGGTATAACCATGCACAATCTTCATAGGCTCTATAAACCCAAAACACTCCTCAACCCGACCGAACCGGGTTACACGGCCACCAACTAAACGACCCCCGGAGTAAGAATCCACACATACACACAGCACACGCGCCTCGACCCTTTGTCACAGAGATGACCCCACAATGAACTTGACTACCGGGGGACGGGTTGAATCTAGGGGTTAGGGGGGGTGATCACAGGCTGAGACCGTGGACAAAGCGCTTTTCCGAGAGAAGCATGAATTGATAAAAATCCATCTTGATCCGTTGCGGGTGACGATGCTTTGACCTTTCTCATCAACTTATCATCTACTATCACTTGTTCTTGTCATACTTAATCATCACCGATCGACGAGATACATCAACACGACACGACTCGACTCGATAAACAGTCATAAAGGATACCACCCAAAGGCATAACGGCATCACCTGCTGGGCCTCGAAAATCATATTCGACTCCTTTGAATCCCTTTGAAGGTAGATTTCCTCGACCTTTGGATCCCCACATTCGACGGAAGGAGGGTGTTAGTTGGTCAAGTGAGTCATGTCTACATCTACATTAACATGTCGGATGCATGGAGTAGTGAGATGGAGTTGATATTGGAGGCGGTGCTGACGATAGAGTTTGGTGGCAAACACCAAGATTACTCCACACACAACATCACCTTCCCCCTCCTCATCCGCATCAAACATCCACATCTGTTTCATCCTTTCAGCGGTGCTACCATCCTTCAATCAATAGAACGAACGATACATACGGAACACGGAATACGGTACACTACATAGTTAGTCCTCGGCAGGATACGGATACGGTAAAGATATATTGTCCGCGGATCAGAGGATTAGAAAGGGGGATCTCGAGAGGATATTTGACGACCATACAAGATTACGATTACACTACACGATTATACTGGATCGTTGATCGACCCGACACGCGCTTCTGTTTAGTTGGACAAGTTCTTGTTGATCGAGTCAACAAGTTTGGATTATAAGTATAGAAGGACGAGCCTGATTTCGCATCTCATCTATACTTATCTTTCGATATACCAAAACCGCAAGACCACCTTCAACACCTCTTTGCGATACTGTCTTCGTCAATCCCGAATCGGTCTAGATATACCCTCTCTCGATATACCTCCAAAACCATTCCCGGAAACCATTCCTTGAAAGGATCGAATCCATCCATCTTACATCCTTCGTCGAAACATCACGGGCAAGTAGTAAATATACTCCACCTTCCCATTCTCGTAAGTTCACCCCTTTCAGAACCCATCCTTCATCCCAACCCTTCCTTCCACCTTTCTCCCAGATACCTCAAATGAGGCCGATCATCTTCGTCATGATAAAGATTGATCCCCTTCAAACTAAACCATATCCCACCATCCGGCGATCACCCCTTCCTTCTTACTATCATCCTTTACACCACCTTCACCGAAAACGGAATCTCCCACCTTCACTCCTTTCATGATCACCTCCCGTATATCTCGGTCATCTCCTCTCCTTATACACTGTACAAGGAGATGAGAGAGAGGTAGATGATGAAACGCTTCGATGGTTCGGAAGGATATGCTGCGCATGGCTATACGATTCGGGTATATTCTCAAGCTGACTGTATAGGTTGAGCATAGACATATATAACAAGAGCGCAAATCGTCCTTTTAACGGATACGAGAAGTCTTGTCATATACCGTTCAAAGTACTTTGTTACCTTCGTATAACGCAAATCCCTTTCATACGTTAACTTTTATCATCTGTAAGTCAGTCCATCTCTACGACTTGGGTATGGAGTTGACGAGTAGGGTACCAGTGGCAATGACGTCCCTCCAACTTGCCACCACCTTCGATCAACCTCGACCAATGTCTCAACAGGCATTCCATCATTCTCCCGCCGACTCACCTCGACAAGTGAGACCAGCCTCTCAAGCATCTCACCATCTCGCTCCAGTAGCTACCGCTCCCCCCAATTTCTCTCCTGCTCTTAATGAGAACAACAATGGTCCACTTACCGCTTTCCCTGGCCACTTCAGACCATTCACTCCTTCCATGACCCTTCCTATCCCTATCCCCAATGCTGCCAATTACAACCATTATCCTCCACCTACCGCTCCTCCTGTTTCGTACTTCCCTACTTCCTCCGCTCCTCTTTACGAAGCCAAAAACGGTCAAGGTATGATTGGGACTTACTCGCATGCCCATCCTATGCATTCGGCGACCGACAAGACGGCTAGTACTCGATATTCCCCATCTCCTTATTCAGCAGGTGGAATACACCAACATTCACCTCCATCCGCTTCACTCCATCAATCATACAACATGTCGAGTATCCAACCTCAACCTACAATTCAAGTATCAGATCAATCTCGAGGTCATATCAATCCTTCCTTATTCAACAATGGTCATTACAACCCCAACAATTCGAATTACCCAATGTCAAGGTCAACATCTGGAGCATCAGCTTCTGATGCGGGTAATGAAATGGGACGACTCCTTACTCCTCATTACTACGATCAAGGCCACTTATCACCTCATGATGAAATGCGAAAGTTGTCAGATCCAATGAATAACCTCGGTATGAAGAATCGATTATACCCCGCCTCTTATGCTCCAGCATACGAAGCGAACAACGGTCATGGACTTGGTTTAGGAGCTCATCCTCAACCTACCGAATTATATTGGAGGACAAACACTACGCAGGGTCAACAGCAGTATGGTGGTGGTGTTGGGGAACATTATAATATGTCCTCGGTCAGGGGGGATGTTAAGCCTGATTTGACCATGATGGGTGAGGATACGGAGTATGAGAGGGAAAGGAGACAGCAGATTATGGATAATAGGAGATTGATGGAGGATGTCGGACTTGGTCAGCAGACTGTAAGTAACAATCCCTTAGTCGACGATCGAATGGCGAGCTGACGATTAGTATCGAAGAGAAAGTAGTGGTGCTGGACACCGAAGGAAACACAAGAACAAGAGGCAGACATCGTACGGTGGTCCAGGTAAGTCCTTTTTCCTTCTGATGATCTAAAGCTGACAGACAGTAGTCAGACAGTCAGGCCGTATCGCTTCGGTTGGTCGTACTTCCTACGCCGATCTTGATGGTGAACAAGAGCAAGAAAGTTCGGATGAATATAGTTCGAATGGTGATGCGTACGAGGAAGAGGAATTTAGACCTAGTAAGAAAGCTAGGGGAAGGGTCACCTATGCTCAGAAATCATCTACAAAGGTCAGCTCTTTTCTTCCATTCATACAAGATGGATCACTGACGTACAGTCCCGACGACCTAATGTCGAACTTTCCCTTTGGGGTTTACTCCAATCCTATCCTGATATCCCCCACATGTTCCCCTTGTTCTACTACACCCTCAACAACGACCTTACTATCAATTCCGAATCTGTTCCTCTAATCGGTTCGATCCCTTCAACCGTTACTCCTATCGAGAAAGCGGATAACTTGACATTGTATTATCATCGAGGTCGAAGGGTACTTGCTCAATTGGATACGTTCTCTGCTAGGTGTGATAGGAAATATGATGGTCCTGACGATAAATGGCAGGAAATGGATTATAATACCAGAATCGCTATTCGGGATGTTAGGAGGAAAGTAGTCGAGAGGTGTGAGAATTATAAATACACCCGAAGGGATATTTTGGACAAGTAAGTCTTCTTCTTCTTGATAGGGTGGAACTGATGGTAGACAATTGGGTAAGAATAAATGGCAAGCTATTGAGGTTGGGTTTATCGAATGGGATCCTTCATCCGGTAACAATGATCCAGCTGGTGATTTATCCAATGTCACTCTCACCCTACCCACTCCACCTCCATCCGCATACCATCAACAACATCAACAACCTCGGATCCCGTCTCACCATTCATCACAGGGAAGGACCATCCGCCCATTCCCAACTCGACGAGCTCCATCTCACGCCTACCCAAACAACAGGGTCATGTCTGTAAACATGTCAGCTCCATCTCCTGTATACAACCAACAACCCCAAACCGCTTCGGGGAGTTATTATCCAGGATCCGCTATCCCTCAAACTGCCCCTCCGATGTATGGGGAGGATGAAGTCCCCATGTCGGTTCAACTCCAACATCAAGGATTGAGTACGCCTTTACAGATGATCGCTACCCCCATGCCTCAAATGCCTGGTGGTAATTGGAATTTCCAATCACAATCCCATTCCAATTCACAAGTCCAAACTCCCATGCCGAGTTCAATGACCCCTGCACCGATGGATAATGGGATGTTGAATGTTGATCAATCCGGATCGATTATCCCTCCTACTGGCGGTAGTGGTAATGGTAGTCCCGAGGAAGAGGATGAAGATGACGATGAGGAATTGAAGGAGAGGGAGAGATCATCTTCCGCTGAAGAAAGTGCAGAGGAGTAATAGCCGTTGGGGATACACGAGAACGAGTGATTACTAGTTGTGAAGTTTGAATCTTTCGGTTTTAGATGTCTATAATAAATGACTTATTGTACTGGTTACATATATACTTGCTTAGAATTCTCTGTGATATCCTATCGTCTATGAAGGCTGTACATCTCATCCCCGTTGCCAGGAATTGCCTGAATTGGACTAGAGACGCGTCGGGCAATGGTTACGTGAACTTTCGGTATCTAGGAACAAGCCACCTTCGTCGTTCTTAGATGGTCCGAGTCGATCAAAGAAGCCGCTTGCCGCTTGTTGATGCTTCTTATCCTATCTCCACTACGCACCATCTAGCAGCAAGCATTCAACTGGTCTTTCATAGCTTCATTACTCCACTCCATTCCATTTATACGTAAACATAGACATTCACACCCGGAATCGCCTTATCTCTCCCTTACCCCAGATTTACCCCACTACACGCGTCCCGTCGCCACCCTCCTCTCCCTAATCAATCAATCAATATCATCTACACCTCGTCCATCCCGCAGTCATCCAGGGACCCAACCACTATACCATAATCAATAGCGATACATACCAACCTTGGCTGTCCAAACGAGTCGATACCCCACATCGACTCAACACCGCTATCTATACTCCTTTCACCGGTCATCTACCCGGACCGGCTTGACCCGTAAGCGTCTTCCCCACCAAGCCTTCTTACCTTCAACCTTCTTTCACTGATTTCAGTCTACTCCAAGCTCAACAATACTCGAAATAGCCATACACTGGCCTCAATAAACCTTTTACCTCCTTAGGAGACTATATGCCATCACCGAACCATGTCCAGGAATATGATAAGGGATGGCAGTATGATAATGGGGGAGAGGGCACGTTGGCGTCGGCGGAAGGGAGGAGGGGTATAGGTAAGGCTCATCTGCTCTTGTTAGCGAATGCTGACAATCAGCACTTGAAGCCGAGTATGCTTAATCTGGGCTAGATGAAGGACGTAGCTAATATACAGTGAGAGCTCTGGCTCCTACCTGAGTCCAAGTCGGTTGATGGCGAATATGGGGATCAATAATACTATCAGGGATTACCTGCCTTCTCAACCTGGTCCATCGAGAGTTGAGGAGGGGTATGCAAATTGGCAAGAAGGCGATTTAGGGGACGGTAGGGGAAAGAGGTGAGCTAGATTGCCAGGGGCTTGGCAAAGCTGATGATAGACCACTATTACTCATCTCGACTCCTGAGCACGTTTTGCAATTCTTCGCTATACCCCCAACTCGTCTTCCGGAGGATCAACACGTCAAAGAACGGTTCGGCGCTCCTGAGGAAGTCCTTTCGATACCCACTCTGAGATACTCCTCCAGTATACGTAAATCCAAAGTCAAGGCTGGGATAGAGAAGGTGGTCAGTGCCGAATTCATCGGATCAGTATCGGCAGATGGGCCTTTGGTGCTGTTGCTTATCGCCGGACTTGGGAAAGGGATGTCGAGTTACAGTCTGGCTATGCTGAGTTTGAGGACGGGGGAAGTAGTCAGGCGGGTGGATATAGGAAGTGGGCAGGAGGCTGCTCTGAGCGTATCCGGAAAAGCTGTGGTAGTGGTAAGCCGATCGGTTCAACTGTAGCTCGAGCTGACAATCAGGCAATGTCACACCCTACACCTTCCCTCCTCCTCTTCCACCCTACAACCCTCGACCCTTTACACCCAACACTCACCGACCTCCCTTCAACCTCACGCTTATCACTTCCCACATTCGTCCTCTCCGGCCGCTTACTGGCATATACTACCTCCGACCCACCTCGTCACACAGGCAAAGACGGTCTTGGAACACTCATCACATCCTCTTCAACACCCTCACGACCTCCTCAGACCCGCCAACAGACTCCACCAAAGAACGTCATCAATTCAGCAGTAGGCATTGGGGGAGGGGTAGCAAGGGGGGTATGGGCAGGGATCAAGATGGGTGCTCAAGCTGCGTCTAGAGCTACAAACGGAAGGCTGGCAACTTCTGCTCCTACCCATTCTACCCTACCTCACGAGGAGGGGGAAGTGGAGAGTAGATCACTGGATGATTCCAGTGTTCTAGATGAGTCGACCTCTGTGGGTCCGCCTTCACCTTCTCCTTCGCCCCTACGAGGGTCAGGATCGAATTCGAGCATGAAACAAGGCGGAGAATGGATCAACATTATCGATCTCTCCCACTCCAGGACAATCGCGCATTTCAGACTTCCACCATCCCGACATTCCGTCCCAAATGTACCCACCTCAACGAGACGATTCTCGGAAACTGGACATTCAGCCGTATCGCACCTCGCTTTCTCGCCTGATGGGACTACTCTCTTCGCTGCACCCGCTGATGGGAGGTCATTCCATTTATTCGAGATACATCCACATATGCCTCCCCAAAACCAATCGGAGGTGCAAGGGGAAGTTTGGCATCTATATGAGCTCAGGCGGGGGAATACGGTATCTGAGGTCGTGGAGGTGAATTGGAGTAGTGATGGGAGGTGGATCGGGGTAGCCACTGGACGTGGGACTGTTCGTAAGCTATCGTTTCTCCATACGGTAGAACCAGCTGACAGTCAGATGTATTCGCCATTAACCCCACAGGAGGTCTTGCTAATGCGTCCACCCATACTCCTGCCCGACTTATCAATCCTCATACCCTCCAATCCCTTTCTACTACCATCACGCCCTCCGCCCGACTCCGTATACGTATCAAGGAACCTAAAACTTCGATGCCAACGCATACAGGAACGACATTCACGTTCCGCCCCCAGCTTTCCGACCCCCTTCGGCCCGGTACTTCCGTCCTCGATCTTGCGATTTACAGATCAAGTATACAACAGCTCGACCTCGCTAGACTTTCCATCTCCTCCTCTGAGACTGTATTGCAGTCGACGAGTATGGGAAGAAGAGGCAGTGGATTGACGGAAATGATGAAGGCGAGAGTTGGGATTGGAGGAGGTGATTTGGATGTTGCGAGTGGGGTCAAGGTGACTTGGGTATTACCGCCTGGTCAGGAGGGGGTTGTACTTCCTCTTTCTGCGCCGAAGCGAGAAATCGCAGTCTCAGATCTTAGGTAAGCTTCCCCTCCCTTCCTCTAAGGTCCAAGCTGACATGCAGGAACCTATACCTGGCGTATGCAGAAATTCAATCGTACTCCTCGAACCCCCACCTCCTTCCACTATCAATCTACCTATCCCACCAAATCGAGTTCTACGACGCTAAACCGATTGATGACTATTCCCCCCTTTCCATCCTCGATCCAGAAGCTCGGACTCGCCGTTTACAATTCCGCCCAGAGGTAGAACTTCGCCCTCCATCCAGTGCCGATTTAGATGAACCCCTCATCACTGCCATACATTCCGTCATTGAATCTAGTCCTTCCTCTGAACTTCCTTACCTACCCAATGAACCGCGTAGTCAAGGTTATTACGGGTACGGGTCCTGGAAATCAATCCCAATCCAACAAGTAAAAGAAGGAATGGGTCATCTCCGATCTCAATACGCCCATCGTCGACGAAAGAGGCAGACTGGAACAGGTTTATCATTTGAAGATGATGCTGTTTTCGCGGATGATCTCGAAGGGGAAGAAGGAGAGAGTGAGAGTTCACCAATGTCTTCTGGTCTACCGACCACGGAACCAGAAGGGGATGAAGAATGGGGAGTTAGGTGGGAAGATGAATACCGCCAAGCGGTGGAGGATGATGGTGGGCCTGATGATTTGGTTCTGGGGTTGATGGATGAGCAGCAGGAAGAGAGGAGGAGATGGGTTGAGAAACAACGGGGGTTGGCTAAGGAATACGAAGCAGACCGACAGGTCGACGGCGTAGGTGGCGGGGGAAGGAATGGAAGGAAGAAGTAAAAAATGAAATATAAAACATAAGTCGACAGAGCGTCTTGTCTTGTTGTATCTCTACTCTTGTATTTGTATCATGTCTTGAATGTGAGGTATGTAGACTTACTCCTCGGCCGATGGGCAAAGGCTAGAATGGTGACCCCACAGCCGGAATGCGGAGGGAGGGTGAATGAACACACACACAGGGTGGCTTTTTCGTAAACATCCCGTACTGTCAACCTGACTAATTCACTCATCACTCATCACTCTACTAATTCGGCATGGTGGAACTATCAAATCCAAAGAGAGGTGTTGAAGACGATACTCAGGGTAATCAGGATGGAGATGATCAGGCGAGTACTGCTCTCATGTTTCGGAATATCCGCTAATACCTGCAGCTACCTACCAACAAAAAAGCCAAACTCAATGATGAGGATTCGAAAGGTGAAGATGAGAAGAAGGAACCTACGATATCAGAGAACTACAATAGCGACGATGCGGATATCACCCTCATCTCGAGCGATAACGTCGCGTTCAAAGTCCATTCGTATCAATTGATGGCTGCCTCGTAAGTCTGCTCACCTCAGTATCAGGATGATGGACATGCGCTGATAATGAAGAAACGTTTTTCGATCGATGCTTTCGATGCCGTCTTCCACAGCCCAACGAGATGCTATCCACCTATCGGACGAAATGCTGGAGTATAGTTGGGTACTTGAAGCCCTCCTCGGCGTTGTTTACAGCCTCGACATGAAGTTCGTGGAGGGTATAGTGCGGGCTTCCTTGGTACTCGATCTCGCCGAGAAATGGGATTTCCTACACGTCCGACCTCTTATCTCTGGGAAGGTCCTGCAGAGTACATTCATCGCCGACAATCCATTGGCAGACGAGTTCGAATTGTCGCTGAAACTGAGAGACCCGAAATTGGCAAGTGCCGTGCTTCTAGAGCATTTCGACATATGTTGGGCGGGACCGAGCGAGGAGCAGGAAGATAGCTCGCCATTCTCGAGTTCCGACGTACAACGCAGATACGACGAGTGTTCCCCGAATTTAAATAACGCTTTCCAATACGGGTCGATCGGTGAAAGGCTCTTCGATCTTGGCACTTGGGGATACGATAGATTCCTCAGAACACCTCCTACCGCTATCTGGTCACTACTTCACGCCATGCACGTTGGCACCACTCAGAAGGCGAAATACGATGTAAACAAGGTATCAAAGGAATTCGAGAGAGTTCTTACTCTTGCTTGTGAGTTCTAGCCTTCAAAATCAAGCTGATCAGTAGATGGGCCAAATGAGCGTGTGGCGGCGAAGGAGAAGAAATAAGCTCGCCGCCTTGGAAGCTGGAGATGGTGAAAGAGATGGGAATGCTGGATATATTGGAATGTGGATGAGGTTTGATGAAGTCTCCGTATGGGATATAGGATCGCCATGAGCTTGCGTACATGCACTGTGATACATGACCATGCCGTCTCAGGTGATGCTACAGTACACCACCACCTCCCCAATTTCGGTCCGTTATGCCCTGCTTGTCCCTCCAGCATCTACTTTTTGACGCTATTCACCTCGATCAGGCTTCGGTAGAGGTGCTATCTTTCCCAATTTCTCCTTATCTGCTCGATAGGTTTTGTCTTTCCTGATCAACGTCAGCTTGGACAGCACGGGATAGATAGAGACTCACTTTGCTTCTCGCATGATTGCACTGAAAATCCGTCCCATCCTTCTATAGGCCATGCCGGTGTCGGGATGATAAGCCTCCATCGCAGATCGATTCATGCCCCAGACATACAAAGCCCCATACGAGGCAGTATTATGTTCAATGTCGGCAACCGACCACCTGGTGGGATCTACCACATCGCGCATATAAGAGAACGAAATGCCCCTCGAGTTCCAGTCCCCGGAGTCGCTGATGATGTGACCGCATAACGGCCAAGCTTCCAGAGTTGCCGCCAAACCAAAGACGTGATCGCCGTACTGATATCGTGAAAGGACCTTGCAATAGAGTGCCAATTCGATCTTTACCAAGATTTCTGAGCATTCATACTTTTTCGCTAGCTCAACAATATTCAGTTCCTGATCTGAGATGTCTCGATAATCGCTCTGGGAAGTCATATACTCGAGTAGTCCCTGCATTGAGTGCCATTCTTCCGTTACGTCCGATAGTTCAAGTGTCGCAGTGGAATCGGTCCCAGAACAAGTATCGATCATACCCCGGAAGATTGCCCTAGAAAATCAGCCTTGATCACAAATCGACACCGAATCACTTACGAAGCGTCGGTAAGCAGCTTGATTGATACCACGAAAGCGTGATTGTCGCTGGTGATGATCTTGATCTGTGGATCGGGTCCTCCGAAGTCTCTATACCCTGCGTAAACCTCTTCTTCGCTGCTTGTCGAGTTATCGTTCATGGTGATAGAGTTAGTTGTTGAAAGAAGAACGGTGTTGAGTGTTTGGTGAATTCATACGCACACCCACACACCTTCAGGGCTGGACGAACGGACCTTCACCTCCTAATCAATTGAATCTGACCATCACTTCTCATTGATCCCATGACCATGACCTCAGACGATACATCCGGGACCACCGAGACTATCAAGACCGAGAACACACCCAAGATCAAGTGGTCTTCGAAATACAACGAGTATGACGCGGATGTGGATTTGATCTCAAGCGATGGCTGGCATTTCAAAGTACACTCGTACAGACTTCAAACTTTCTCGTACGCAACCAAATCGAGCAACTTCGGCCTGCTAATGTTTCCAGGACTGTCTTTCGATTCATGGTTTCTATGGCAACCTCATCGAGTCAACGAGATCCCATCACTTTTCCGGATAAGAAAATGGAGACTGGCGTTGTTCTCAGACGATTTCTCGATGCTATTCATACCGGCGCAGTCGAAGGGATCGGTTTTTCGGAATACACCCTCACAATCAAGAGGTTGATTCGCTTTGCTCGAAAGTGGGAATGTCCAGAAGTTGTTGCGATGATCTCACAGGAATCAAGCTCAACCTAGGTGGGAAAAGGAATGACTCGTTCGACCAATTCTTCCTCGCCATCGGCATGAAGGAATACACGAATTGGCAGCAACCTGTTCAAAATATCAACCAGTTATGAAGTGGAGCGCCAAAAAGAACGTATCTGATCAGGCGACTCGAGCCTCGAAAGAGGGAGACATTGAGACTGAGTGTTTTCGATGTCTCGGCGATGAGCTACGGCGCATGTTGTAGGCTAGATCCAGAGATTGCCTGGATACTCCTTCGGTCCGCCAGTCTCGCCAAACTCGCTCAGAATGGCCTGAGCTTTGAGGAGAACTACGGAGACGAGTCTCTGAAGCTCATGAGGATACAGTGTGGATACTTTTCTGATGACATGATGGTGTTCTGATGATAGGTCCCCTCGAAGTGGACGAATACGTGTCCTTGGTCAAGAAGCGACCTTGGGCTGTGATATAAGGGAGAAGGAGAGGATGGATCAATTTGGAAATGTTGAGTCAGGGATGTCGGAACATTCTGGGATATTTGAGGGGATTGATAATTTTGGTTATAGACGGAACATGTATCTATAGAGTTACGCCTCATATGGGATCATCAAGTGACCTGACAATCAGCCTCCACCACCAAACGGGTCTTATCAGACGTACCTCAGATTTGATTTGCCGTTAGATATTTGTTATGTACGCCATGCGTCAGCGACTCACAGACCTTATCATCATCGTATAAGATTGGCTACCCGGAGAATGTCCGGTAATCTACCTCTTGAGATCCCAGACGCATGAGAACGGAGTGCAGATATGAGACCTTAGGATAAGACGGTATGAGAAGTCACTGAGACCGACCACTGTATGTCAGAATTCTGTATATAGCTTCAAAGTGGTCAGCAAGATTGAGCACAATGAGCTGGTTAAGGGGGTCACCGGTGTACCGTTACTTATAGATAGCATGAGCAGTGCGAGCTGATCAGTAGAGAGAACCGGGATCGAAGAGAACGCACTGGAGATGGAGTTCAGAAGTGTAGCTGGATGTAGGCTTTGGGTGGGTGGATGTGGTCAGAGGTGAATCGATCAGATAGGGACGCCCCCGGCGGACTGTCGAAGCCTAATGTACAACACAATTTTCATGCTCTGAGTCCTCACTCGCGTTACATCCTCTTTGAGCTTCATATGATCCAATGACCGTCACACCATATATTCCCCTTGTTCTACTCGTCCTGGAAGAACCACTCTTGTCCAGCATTCGTCCGGGGATCGAACTATCTGTCGGAGCCGACTATCACTTGGCTGGAAATTCCTATCCTTTCTATTTCATCAACTTGGTAGATCCAATTGAGAAGTGTCATGCGACTTACATCCCTTCATACATGATCTCTGTGAAAGCCCGACCCATCCTCTGATGACTGACCCCCTTGTTGGTATCGTAAGCGGCCAGAAATGCTCGGGTAATGCCGAGCAGAAAATGCGAACCGTATTCATGGACAGTCTCAACTTTATCGGGTGACCATGATCGATGGTCGATGAGAAACTGTATACGTAGTTGTTCTTCATCACCCATTTCGTAGATGATTTGTCCGCAGAGGGGCTAGGCTTCCAGGGCGACGGGGACTCGAAATGATTGGGTGAACATGATTGACGAGACATGACGGCTCGATAAAGCGATAGCTCGATGGCCGACAGGATTTCTGGGCATTCGTACTTTTGGGCAAGCTCGACCACTGCCCTCTCCTCTCCGCGGAGTGGTTGCTGTTCTTTCTCTTGCATATGATTTATCAGGGTACGCATCCAGGAAAAGCTCTCGCAGTAGTAGGTCAAGACGAGTTCGGATACGGAGTCGTCGCTTGTGCAGGTTTCGAACATGGATTTGAAGACGGGCCTGCTTTATCAGCTCCATCACAGCACCTCTGGATTCACGAACCGTCGGACAGAACCTTCTTGGGCACTATGATCAAAGCGCCGTCGCTGGTGATGAGCCTGATATGTGGACCGTCTCCTCCATAGTCGTGGACGTTGCCGTAGTATTCTTTATCGGCCTTTGTGTCGCGAGCAGTGTTTGTTTGGGACATGGTGAATTGATGAAGGTTGGGACTGTAGTAGAAGAAACACACACACTCAGGGTCGGCCGAACTCCTTCACCACCTCATCAAGTCGATTCATCATCCTCTACCGTCCATCATTCTTGCTCCAACCATGACGCAGGACGACATATCCACCATCGGCACCGAGATCGATATTGTCAAGAAGACCGAGATCAAGTGGTCGACCAAGTATAACGATGAGGATGCAGATGTAGAGCTGGTATCGAGTGATGGATGGCATTTCAAGGTTCATTCGTATCGGTTACAGAATATCTCGTGAGGGCAACTTCATTATCTATCAGTGAAGCATAGACGTACTGATATTTTTATAGGCCAGTGTTCTGCTCAATGATATCCTTGGCCCCTGCGAGCACCCATCGGAATCCTATCGCCTTCCCCGATGAATCATTCGAAGTCGGCATAGTGGTCAGGGCATTCCTTGATGCAATCTACACGGGCGCTATCGACGACTGCACCTATCGAGACAACATCAATGTGACTATGTATCTGGTCGACTTCGCTCGAAAATGGGAATGCCAAATGCTGATTGATTCAATCGAACGCGTTGTCAAGTTCGACGTGCACGTCTTGGGGGGACAGCCCTGCGCCAATTGCGATGAGGTCGACCTATTCCTACTGGCCGTCAAGCTGAACCGATACGAACTGGCCGGAAGGTGTCTACGCACAGAACCAGCAACCGTCTGGAACGAGGAAGTTAGGTTCCTCCCTGCAGATTCTTTATCTCCCAACTTGCAATCGGACGAGCCGGTGACGGCTTTGTCAAAAATGCATCCGATCGAGGGCGTGGATATCTTCGACCTGTCGGCAGGCTCCTATTCCCTCTTCCTCGAATTGTCGCCAAACATTGTGTGGATCCTCCTCCGTTCCACCTATCTCGCCAAGAAGAGTGAAAATGGCAAGAGTTTTAGAATCAACCTCGGAGACGAATTTGTCAAGCTCACAAGGGTGGCATGTGCGTATCTCATCTATCCTGCTTGAGCTCAAGTGCTTATCATAGATCCCCTCACATTTGACGACTCCACGCCCGTCCCAGACAAGCGAGCGAGAAACGAGATCTGAAGGGAGTAGCAGGGTTCAAGAGGCCGGGACTGGTATGGGCGCTGTTCGGGACATCGTGTTGGGTGATCTGGTTCGTATATAGTCGAGCGGAGTCTAAGTGGTTTGCAATACTAGCTGGTGCATGTGACAGGTTTAATTGACAAGATCAAAACCATGAGGAAGTCGAGCCAATGACCGACGATTTCACCTGTTTTCCCTGACATCCAGGAATATCCAGTACCCTGACGAGCTGACTCCACCATCTTTGTCCTGTTCTCTTCCACATCTCATCCTGCTAAAACACTCTATCGCCAGGCTGAAAGGTGCACCTCCAATAACATGCACGCTTTGGTACACCAGAAAATAAGACAGGGAAGAGGTTGGATCTTGACGCGAAGCACATACACACAGCAGGGAGTGTCTGAGCTGACTAGATAAACAACGTCACAAGAACCATCCTCGACTTCCCACTCCCAATGGCACTACTTTCCCAGATGTCAGCAGCTCCTCGAATTGAACAATCTACCAGAACAAGTACAGGATCAAACGATCACCCTGCCAACCGTGCCCGCCAGAGCGCTACTACCGCTATCACGATGAAGATCAATGAGAAGTACAGGGACAATGATGCGGACGTGGAGCTGTAATCCAGTGATGGAGGCAAGTTTAGGGTTCATTCATATCGTTTACAAGGAGCCTCGTGAGTCATCGTCTTGAGCATAATTCGCATGTCGCTAATGCCCAGGCCTCAAAACCGCCTGTCTTCTGGATCATCCTTCGTGCGCAGAATATCTCAAGAGGGGAGCCGCAAAGGGCAGCCGAACAGGAAAGACGGCCAGAGTGCAGAGAATGGATTATAGAAAACCTTCTGGATCTCGCTTGTGAGCATATCTCTAGCGTTTCCTTGACTGATCGATTGACTTCAGATCCGTGACCGGAGGAATACTAGCAAAACAAGAAGAACGGAAGGCGCTATCGAGCGGGACAACGTGTAGGATCAGTGAACCAGAGCGATAAGGGCACCGTCGGCATGAATGATGCTCTATTCACACTGTATCCCTCAGTGGAAAACCGATTAATGCACTGACAACACAGAACACAGCGCTTGGACCCTCTAGCTAACTTCGTTTCCGTTCCTCTTCTATCTGCCGTTCCTATCAACAGTACTTATCATCACTGATAATGCCGACCACGACCACCGTAGCTCCGACCAGCTCAAGGTCAACGAGTAAGACCCCCAAACCTAGCGAACACTACAACAGTGATGACGCCGATGTCGACTTGGTTTCAAGCGACAACGTACTGTTCAAGGTCCAGTCATATCGACTACAATCCGCTTC
>Ga0308160_10003720_pt1 | contig 16897 bp, 14 predicted proteins | sample PhyFR1_FD_201036 | JGI IMG/M metagenome (GOLD analysis project Ga0308160, IMG submission 201036) | Phyllosphere microbial communities from UC Gill Tract Community Farm, Albany, California, United States - DLSLF.R1 | ecosystem: Host-associated > Plants > Phyllosphere > Unclassified | place: USA...
GCGCAGACGAGCGCGGCAACGGCGGCGCTGCGGACCAGGAGCGAGGAGGCAGCGCCTGTGCTAAAATTTTTCATCAGAGAGTCCGAAAAGTGCGGCATTGACGGAATGGCTGCCACAGCGCGAGACACGGCAAAGGTTGCCGCACTGAATCAAATTCTGCCGAGAAATCCTTGAACTAGCAAGACAAACCGCGTTCCATCCCCGGAACGGGGTGCCGCCTGTATGTTTTAAACGAATAGAAAAAAGCCATGGCCTTACTGAATATCCTCCGCTATCCCGACCCGCGCCTGCACAAAGTGGCCAAGCCGGTCACCGAATTCGGCGAGCGCCTCGACAAGCTGGTCGCGGACATGGCCGAAACCATGTACGAAGCCCCCGGCGTGGGTCTGGCCGCCACCCAGATCGACGTGCACGAGCGCCTGATCACCATCGACATCACCGAGACCAAGGATGACCTGATGGTCTTCGTGAATCCGGAAATCGTCTGGGCCAGCGAAGAAAAGCAGGTCTACGACGAAGGCTGCCTGTCGGTGCCGGGCGTGTACGACGGCGTCGAGCGTCCGGCGCGCGTGAAAGTGCGTGCGGTCGACCAGCACAACAAGCCGTTCGAGATCGAAGCCGACGGCCTGCTGGCGGTCTGCATCCAGCACGAGATGGACCACCTGATGGGCAAGGTATTCGTGGAATACCTGTCGCCGCTGAAGCGCAACCGCATCAAGACCAAGCTGCTCAAGGAAGAACGCAGCGGACGCCGCGCGTGATGGCGGGCCTGAAAGTCGTCTTTGCCGGCACGCCGGAATTTGCGGCGGTCGCCCTGCGCGAGCTGCTGGCGGCCGGCTTCGATGTCCCGCTGGTGCTGACCCAGCCCGACCGTCCGGCCGGGCGCGGCATGCAGTTGCAGGCGTCCGCAGTGAAGCAGGTAGCGCTGGCGCACGGCATCGCGGTGCTGCAGCCGCTGTCGCTGCGCATGGATGCGAAGGATCCGCAGCGCGCCGAGGAAGCGCGCGCTGCGCATGCGCGCCTGCTGGCGACGGACTATGACGTGATGGTGGTGGCCGCCTATGGCCTGATCCTGCCGCGCGCCACCCTCGATATCAAGCCTTGCATCAATATCCACGGCTCGCTGCTGCCGCGCTGGCGCGGCGCCGCGCCGATCCACCGCGCGATCGAAAGCGGGGATCCGGAAACCGGCGTGACGATCATGGAGATGGAAGAAGGCCTGGACACCGGCCCGATGCTGTCGATGGAACGCATCGCCATCGAGGATGGCGACACCACCGGCAGCCTGCACGACAAGCTGGCCGCGCTGGGCGGACGCATGATCGTCGACGCCTTGCGCCGGATGGCGGCCGGGCCGCTTGAGGCGGTGCCGCAGCCCGAGGAAGGCGTGACCTATGCCGCCAAGATCAGCAAGGAAGAAGCGAAGCTGGATTTCAGCCTGCCGGCCGTGCAGCTGGCGCGCAAGGTGCGTGCCTTCAACCCCTTTCCCGGCGCGCACGGGCAGGCGGGCGGCGTGACGGTCAAGATCTGGAACGCCCAGCCGGCGGACGGCCAGGGTGCGCCGGGCCAGGTACTGGCGGCGGATGCGCAGGGCATCGTGGTGGCCTGCGGTGAAGGCGCCTTGCGGCTGACCGAACTGCAGAAGCCCGGCGGCAAGCGCCTGGCAGCCGCGGAATTCCTGAAGGGCTTTTCGTTCGAGGGATTGGCGTTCGAATAGAACCCGGTATCCACAACAGCATCGGGCGGCAGTATTGATGTCATCGCATCAATACTGCCGCCCGATTCTTTTACTTCTGTATTTTTCCTGCTGTAGCTTATTCGCCGTGCGCACGCACGCGATTGGCTTCCATGTACTCGCGCAGGACCTGGTTGATGCGGGTCTGGTAACCCGGGCCTGCCGACTTGAACCATTCCAGCATGTCCACATCCAGGCGGATCGTGACGATCTGCTTCACGCCTGCGGCAGCGTGCTGCTTGGCCGGAGCGGTGTCTTCAGTGCGTGCAGCAGCGTGGTCCCACTCGGGCACATATTCTTTGTTCATGGCAATCTTCCCATTGAGGCGGCGGAGCGACGGGTCCGCCCATTCCGTTAACTTGGACTAGGGACCGCACGCAGTGGCGGTTCCATGTTGCTTATTGTCGTCGCTGTATGTATCCGGGAAATTGCTGTTTTGCCGCAATTTGTATCTCACTGTAACAAAGGTAACTATGAAACAATACGTTACAAATGTCTTTACGTGGCAGGGGCTTGATGCGTATTGCATCGGCCGCCAGCGGCGGGAACAAACTCGGCCAGGAACGGTATAATCGTAGACCGCCTAATATATATAGACACTGTGTCCCAGCCGCCGAGGCTGCCGCAGGAAAGCATACCGATGACCACTGCCCTCCCCGCCTTCTCTCCCGTCGACGCCCAGCTGCGCGCCATCCTGGCGCGCCGCATCATGATCCTCGATGGCGCAATGGGGACGATCATCCAGCAGTACAAGCTTGACGAAGCCGCCTACCGTGGCGAGCGCTTCGCGGATTTCTCGGCACCCGCCAACAGCGGTGCGCGCGAGCTGTTTGTAAAAGGCAACAACGAACTGCTGAATCTGACTCAGCCCCATATCATCCAGGAAATCCACGAGCGCTACCTTGCTGCCGGCGCCGACATCATCGAGACCAACACCTTCGGTGCCACCGGCATCGCCCAGGACGACTATCACATGGCGTCCCTGGTCTACGAAATGAACGTGGAAGCCGCCAGACTGGCGCGCGCCGCCTGCATCAAATACTCGACCGCCGACAAGCCGCGCTTCGCCGCCGGCGCCCTCGGCCCGACCCCGAAGACCGCCTCGATCTCGCCGGACGTCAACGACCCGGCCGCGCGCAACGTCACCTTCGATCAATTGGTGACCTCGTATTACGAGCAGCTGCGCGGCCTGATCGACGGCGGCGTCGACCTGCTGCTGGTCGAGACCATCTTCGACACGCTCAACTGCAAGGCCGCCCTGTTCGCGATCGACCAGTACTTCGACGAGCACCCTGCTACGGCCCGCCTGCCGCTGATGATCTCCGGCACCGTCACCGACGCGTCCGGCCGCATCCTGTCGGGCCAGACCGTGCCCGCCTTCTGGAATTCGGTGCGCCATGCGAAGCCGCTGACCGTCGGCCTGAACTGCGCGCTCGGTGCCGCCCTGATGCGCCCGTATGCGGAGGAACTCTCCAGGATCGCCGACACCTATGTCTGCATCTACCCGAACGCCGGCCTGCCCAACCCGATGAGCGACACCGGCTTCGACGAGCTGCCGGCCGACACCTCGAGCCTGCTGAAGGAATTCGCCGAGTCCGGCTTCATCAACGTCGCCGGCGGCTGCTGCGGCACCACGCCCGAGCACATCCAGGCCATCGCCGAGACGATGTCGAAAGCGGCCCCGCGCGCCGTGCCGGAGGTGCCGACCGCGCTGCGCCTGTCGGGCCTGGAACCCTTCACCATCGACGACAGCTCGCTGTTCGTCAACGTCGGCGAGCGTACCAACGTGACCGGCTCGAAGGCCTTCGCGCGCATGATCCTGAACGAGCAGTTCGACGAGGCGCTGTCGGTCGCGCGCCAGCAGGTCGAGAACGGCGCCCAGGTCATCGACATCAACATGGACGAGGCGATGCTGGACTCGCAGGCCGCGATGACGCGCTTCCTGAACCTGATCGCGTCCGAGCCGGACATCTCGCGCGTGCCGATCATGATCGACTCCTCGAAATGGAGCGTGATCGAGGCCGGCCTGAAATGCGTGCAAGGCAAAGCCATCGTCAACTCGATCTCGATGAAGGAAGGCGAAGCCGAGTTCCTGCGCCAGGCCGCCCTGTGCCGCCGCTACGGCGCCGCCGTGATCGTGATGGCCTTCGACGAGAAGGGCCAGGCCGACACCTTCGAGCGCAAGACCGAGATCTGCAAGCGCGCCTACGACACCCTGGTCGAGAAGGTCGGCTTTCCGCCGGAAGACATCATCTTCGACCCGAACATCTTCGCGATCGCCACCGGCATCGAAGAGCACGACAACTACGCGGTCGACTTCATCAACGCCACCCGCTGGATCCGCGAGAACCTGCCGCATGCCAAGGTGTCGGGCGGCGTCTCCAACGTCTCGTTCTCGTTCCGCGGCAACGACCCGGCGCGCGAAGCGATCCACACCGTGTTCCTGTACCACGCGATCAAGGCCGGCATGACCATGGGTATCGTGAATGCCGGCATGGTCGGCGTCTACGACGAGCTGGCGCCGGAACTGCGCGAGCGCGTCGAGGACGTGGTGCTGAACCGCCGTCCGGACGCCACCGAGCGCATGATCGAGTTCGCCGGCACGCTGAAGGCCGGCGGCGCCAGGCAGGAACAGAACCTCGAATGGCGCAACGCGCCGGTCGATAAACGCCTGGCGCATGCGCTGGTGCACGGCATCACCCAGTGGATCGTCGAAGACACCGAGGAAGCACGCCAGAAGGTGGACAACGAAGGCGGCCGTCCGATCCACGTGATCGAAGGCCCGCTGATGGATGGCATGAACATCGTCGGCGACCTGTTTGGTCAGGGCAAGATGTTCCTGCCGCAGGTGGTCAAGTCGGCGCGCGTCATGAAGCAGGCCGTGGCCCACCTGGTGCCGTATATCGAAGAAGAGAAAGCCGAAGAAGAGCGCCGCACCGGCGTGGTCGCCAAGCCGAAGGGCAAGATGGTGATCGCGACCGTGAAGGGCGACGTGCACGACATCGGCAAGAACATCGTGTCGGTGGTCTTGCAGTGCAATAACTTCGAGATCGTCAACATGGGCGTGATGGTGCCGGCCGCCGAGATCCTGGCCAAGGCCAAGGAAGAGAATGCCGACATCATCGGCCTGTCCGGCCTGATCACGCCGTCGCTGGAAGAAATGGCCTACGTGGCGCGCGAAATGCAGCGCGATCCGTGGTTCCGCGAGCGCCAGACGCCGCTGCTGATCGGCGGCGCCACCACCAGCCGCGCCCACACCGCCGTGAAGATCGCGCCGCACTACGATGGCCCGGTGGTCTACGTGCCGGATGCCTCGCGTTCGGTGTCGGTCGGCCAGTCGCTGGTCACCGCCGATACCCGCGATGCCTATGTCGCCGAGATCGCGCAGGACTACGACCGCATCCGCGAACAGCATGCCAACAAGAAGGCGCTGCCGATGGTGTCGCTGGCGCAGGCGCGCGCCAACAAGGCCAAGCTGGACTATGCGCCGGTGAAACCGAAGTTCATCGGACGGCGCCTGTTCAAGAACGTCGACCTGGGGCTGCTGGCGCGCTACATCGACTGGGGTCCGTTCTTCCAGACCTGGGACCTGGCCGGCCCCTACCCGGCCATCCTGACCGACGAGATTGTCGGCGAAGCCGCCACCAAGGTGTTCGAGGAAGGCCAGGCGATGCTGAAGAAGATCATCGAAGGGCGCTGGCTGACCGCCAATGGCGTGGTTGGCCTGCTGCCGGCCAACAGCGTCAACGACGACGACATCGAGGTCTATACCAATGAAAACCGCGACGAAGTTGCCTTTACCTGGTACGGCCTGCGCCAGCAGGGCGTGAAGCCGGTGGTGGATGGCGTGCAGCGTCCGAACCAGTGCCTGTCCGATTTCATCGCGCCGAAAGCGTCCGGCATCGCCGACTACATCGGCATGTTCGCCGTGACCGGCGGCCTGGGCGCCGAGAAGATCGAAAAGCGCTTCGAAGCCGCCGGCGACGATTACTCGTCGATCATGGTCAAGGCCCTGGCCGACCGCCTGGCCGAAGCCTTTGCCGAGTACATGCACGAGCGCGTGCGTACCGACCTGTGGGGCTATGCCGCCGGCGAAGATTTATCAAGCGAGGCACTGATCAAGGAAGAGTACGTCGGCATCCGCCCGGCGCCGGGCTACCCGGCCTGCCCCGAGCACACGGTCAAGGCGGAGCTGTTCAAGACCCTGCAGGCCGAGGAAATCGGCATGGGCCTGACCGAGTCCTTCGCCATGACCCCGGGCGCGGCGGTGTCCGGCTTCTACTTCTCGCATCCGGCATCGAAGTATTTCGTGGTCGGCAAGATCGGCCAGGACCAGCTCGACGACATGGCGCAGCGCCGCGGCATGCCGAAGGATGAGCTGGAGCGTCATCTGGCGCCGAACTTGTAAGCAACTGAGCTGTCAATACTGAGGCCGGCATTCGCCGGCCTTTTTTTTCGCTCCCAGGCAGGCTCCGCACGGTTGGAGAGAGTTAATGAATGGCTAAGATTGTTTCCGGTATCATTCACTAAATTCGTCATTTCGATTATTCAGCGCGGCGGGGATGCAATGGGCACACAGACACGGCGGTACGATGGATTCGATGGCATCAAAACGTTCGAGGCCTTCGATGGCTTTGCCATGGAAACACGGATCGATCCTGCGGCCGAGCTGCGCGCCATGCGCGAAGCCGTCGAGGATCGCATTGCCTACTGGCTCGCCGAGGGCGGCGCGCGCGACGACAAGCTGAGCGCGGCCATGCGCGCCGGCGCTCTCAGCAGCGGCAAGCGCATGCGCCCGCTGCTGACCATGCTGGTCGCGCGCGACCTCGGCTGCGCCTCGCCGGCGCTGGTCGACGTCGCCTGCTCGGTCGAGCTGGTACACGCGGCCTCGCTGATCCTGGACGACATGCCCTGCATGGACAACGCCCAGCTGCGCCGCGGCCAGCCGACCGTGCACGTGCAGTTCGGCGAGGACGTCGCCATCCTGGCCGCCATCGCCCTGCTCAGCCGCGCCTTCGGCATCCTGGCGGCAGCGCCTGACATTCCGCCTGCGGTGCGCGCGCGCCTGGTCGGCAAGCTGTCCGAGACCATCGGCGCGCAGGGCCTGGTCAAGGGCCAGTTCCTCGACCTGCACGGCAAGCGCACCACGGTCGACGACATCGCCACCACCAACGAACTGAAAACCGGCGTGCTGCTGGGTGTCGCGGTCGACATGGCCGCCATCATCGCCCAGGCCGACGACAAGGTGGCGGCCTCGCTGCGCGCCTTTGCGCTGGCCGCCGGCCACGCCTTCCAGCTGCGCGACGACTTCCAGGACGTGCCCGGCAACGACAGCGCCGTCACCGGCAAGGACACCGGCAAGGACGCCGGCAAGCCCACGCTGATCAATACCGTCGGCCTCGACGAAGCGCGGCGCCAGCTGGCCGGCCACCTGGCCGACGCCGAGCGCTGCCTGGGCGCCGCCCTCGGCAGCCGCCAGCGCACGCGCCGCTTCGTCGAAGGCCTGTTCGGTGGCACCGCCGCAGCGGCTTTTTCGGCGGCGGCGCCGTCCTACGCGCCCAACTGAGCCACGAGGACACCGTATGGCACACTTCGGTGTGGTCGGCCCTGCGTTCCTGAGCCATTTCACGACGCTGGGCGCGCTCGCCGGCGCCCTGGCCGAGCGTGGCCACCGCGTCACCTTCCTCCATCGTCCCGACGCCGCCGCCTACGTGCGCGACCCGCGCCTGGCGTTCCACGCGGTCGGCCTCGATTCGCACCCGGCCGGCACGCTGGCGGCCTCGCTGCGCCTGGCCGCCAATCCCGGCAGCCCGCTGGGCCTGCGCCGCGTGATCGACGACATGGCGCACTCGACCACGATGCTGTGCGAGACCCTGCCTGCCGCCATCGAAGAACTCGGCATCGACGCGATCCTGGCCGACCAGATGGAAGCGGCCGGCGGCATGGTGGCGGAAGCGCTCGGTCTCCCGTTCGTGTCGGTCGCCTGCGCGCTGCCGGTCAACCGCGAGCCGGGCGTGCCGCTGCCGGTCATGCCCTTCGGCTACGGCACCGACGAGCGCTCATTGAAGATGGTCGAGGGCAGCACCCGCGTCTACGACTGGATGATGGGACCGCACCGGCGCGCGATCGAGGCGCAGGCGCGCCGGCTCGGCATCCCGGTGCGCGGCATGCTGCACGAATGCCTGTCGCCGCTGGCCCAGGTCAGCCAGACCGTGGCCGAGTTCGAATTCCCGCGCAAGCAACTGCCGCCGCACTTCCATCATGTGGGGCCGCTGCGGCCGCTGCATAAGACCGGCGCCACCATCGCCGGCGCGGCGCTGTCTCCCCTGCCGACTATTGCCGCCGACCGCCCCTTCGTGTTCGCCTCGCTCGGCACCATGCAGGGCGGCCGCGTCGATCTGTTCAAGCGCATCGCCAAGGCCTGCCGCCAGGTCGACGTGCAGCTGCTGCTCGCCCATTGCGGCGCGCTGGATGCGGCGCAGGAACGCGCACTGGAACGCGCCGGCGCCGACTGGGTGGTTGCCTTTGCGCCGCAGCTGGCGGCGCTGGAACGGGCCGACGCCGTGATCTCTCACGCCGGCTGGAACACGATCATGGATGCGATCGCGGCGCAGACGCCGATGCTGGCGCTGCCGATCGCCTTCGATCACCCGGGCGGCGCCGCGCGCGTGCGCCATGCCGGCATCGGCATCCAGGCTTCGGCGCGCTTTACGGGCGCGGGCACGCTGGCGAAGCATTTGCGGCGCCTGCTCGCCGAACCGTCGTTCAAACAGCGCCTGGCGCCGCTGGCGGCCAGCGTGGCGCGCGCCGGCGGTACCGCGCGCGCGGCCGACATCGTCGAATCCGCGCTCGGCCCGGGGCAGAGGCCGCATCCTGCCCACGCTGACACGGCCCCGGCATGAGCACACCGGCCTACGACCTGATCCTGGCCGGCGGCGGCCTGGCCAACGGCCTGATCGCCTGGCGCCTGCGCACCCGGCGCCCCGACCTGCGCATCCTGCTGCTGGAACAGGACACTCACCTCGGCGGCAACCACACTTGGTCCTTCCACGCCAGCGACCTGAACGCCGCCGAGCGCGCCTGGATCGCGCCGCTGGTGTCGTGGCGCTGGCCCGGCTACCAGGTGATCTTCCCGGATCTGACGCGTACGCTGGAAGGCGATTACTGCAGCATCCTGTCCGACGATTTCGCGCGCGTGCTGGAGCCGGCGCTGGGCGCGTGTCTGCGCAGCGGCGCGCGTGTCGCCCGCGTGCATCCGACCCGGGTCGAACTGGCCGGCGGCGAGGTCCTGCATGCACGCGCCGTGATCGATGGCCGCGGCCCTTCCCCGACGCCCGACCTGGCGCTGGGCTACCAGACCTTCCTCGGCCAGGAGCTGCAGCTGAAGGCGCCGCACGGCCTGGCTGCGCCCATCATCATGGATGCCGGCGTGGCCCAGCAGGGCGGCTACCGCTTCGTCTACGTGCTGCCCTTCGGGCCGGACCGGTTGCTGGTCGAGGATACCCACTACATCGACGATGCCGGCCGCGACCCCGCACAGCTGCGCGCCAACATCGCGGCCTACGTGCAGGCGCGCGGCTGGCAGGTCGACGCGGTGCTGCGCGAAGAACAGGGCGCGCTGCCGATCGTGCTGGCCGGCGATATCGAACGCTTCTGGGACCGGCAGGACGGCCAGCCCTGCGCCGGCCTGCGCGCCGGGCTGTTCCACTTCACCACCGGCTATTCGCTGCCGCATGCGGTACGCCTGGCCGATGCGATCGCCGCCCTGCCCTCGCTCGACGCGCCGGCGCTGTTCGCGGCCATCCGCGCCGAGGCCAGGGCCGAATGGGACAAGCAGGGCTTTTTCCGCCTGCTCAACCGCATGCTGTTCCTGGCCGGCAGCCCGGATGCGCGCTGGCGCGTGATGCAGAAGTTCTACCAGTTGCCGGCGCCCTTGATTGCGCATTTCTATGCCGGGCGCCTGAGCCTGGCCGACAAGGCGCGCATCCTGAGCGGCAAACCTCCCGTACCCGTGCTGCAGGCGCTGTCCGCGGCACGCAAGACTCACCCTCACCAGATCAGGACTCCCGCATGAATGCATCGAAGACCGCCGTGGTCGTGGGCGCCGGTTTCGGCGGCCTGGCACTGGCCATCCGCCTGCAAGCCCAGGGCATACAAACCACCTTGCTCGAAAAACGCGACAAGCCCGGCGGCCGCGCCTACGTCTACGAAGACCAGGGATTCACCTTCGACGCCGGCCCCACCGTCATCACCGACCCGTCGGCGCTGGAAGAACTGTTCGCCGCCGCCGGCAAGCGCATGAGCGACTACGTCGAGATGCTGCCGGTGTCGCCCTTCTACCGCCTGTGCTGGGAAGACGGGCGCCACTTCGACTACGCCAACGACCAGGAGGCGCTGGACCGCCAGATCCACGCGCGCAACCCGGCCGACGTCGCCGGCTACCAGCGCTTCCTGGCGTATTCGAAGGCGGTGTTCGAGGAAGGCTACATCAAGCTGGGCGCCGTGCCCTTCCTGTCCTTCCGCGACATGATCGCGGCCGGCCCGCAGCTGGCGCGCCTGCAGGCCTGGCGCAGCGTGTACGGCATCGTCTCGCGCTTCATCCAGGACGAACAGCTGCGCCAGGCGTTTTCCTTCCACTCGCTGCTGGTGGGCGGCAATCCGTTCGCCACCTCCTCGATCTACACGCTGATCCATGCGCTCGAGCGCAAATGGGGCGTGTGGTTCCCGCGCGGCGGCACCGGGGCGCTGGTGAAGGGCATGGTCAAGCTGTTCACCGACATCGGCGGCCGGATCGAATTGAATGCGCCGGTGGCCGCCATCGAGACCAGCGGCGGCCGCGCCAGCGGCGTGCGCCTGCAGGACGGGCGCGTGTTCGCCGCCGATGCGGTGGCGTCGAATGCCGACGTGGTCCACACCTATGCGTCGCTGCTGGGCCAGCACCCGCGCGGCGTGGCCGAGGGCGAATCGCTGGGCAAGAAGCGCTTCAGCAATTCGCTGTTCGTGCTGTACTTCGGGCTCGACCACCATCACAGCCAGCTGCAGCACCACACCGTGTGCTTCGGGCCGCGCTACCGCGAGCTGATCAAGGACATCTTCAACGGCGAAGCGCTGGCCGAGGATTTTTCGCTGTACCTGCATGCGCCCTGCGTCACCGACCCGTCGCTGGCGCCGCCCGGCTGCGGCAGCCACTACGTGCTGGCGCCGGTGCCGCACCTGGGCAATGCGCCGATCGACTGGGAAGTCGAAGGGCCGCTGTACCGCGAGCGCATCTTCGACTACCTGGAACAGCGCTACATGCCGGGCCTGCGCAGCCAGCTGGTCACCAGCCGCATCTTCACGCCGGTCGACTTCCGCGACCAGCTCAACGCCCACCTCGGCTCGGCATTCTCGCTGGAGCCGATCCTGACGCAAAGCGCCTGGTTCCGCCCGCACAACCGCGACGCCGACCTGCCGAACCTGTACCTGGTCGGTGCCGGCACCCATCCGGGCGCGGGCGTGCCGGGCGTGATCGGTTCGGCCAAGGCCACCGCCGGGCTGATGCTGGAGGGCGTGCACGCATGAGCGAAGCTCTACTCGACCACGCGACCCAGACCATCGAGGTCGGCTCCAAGAGCTTTGCCGCGGCCGCCAAACTGTTCGACCCGGAAACCCGGCGCGGCGTACTGATGCTGTATGCATGGTGCCGCCATTGCGACGACGTGGTCGACGGCCAGGAACTCGGCATCAATCACGCGGATGCGGGAAGCGCGCAGACGCCGCAGGAAGCACGGCGCCAACTGGAACGCCTGCGCGAGCAGACCCGCCGCGCCTATGCCGGCGAACCGATGCAGGACCGCGCCTTTGCCGCCTTCCAGGACGTCGCCCGGCGCCACGCGATCGCACCGCGCTACGCCTACGACCACCTGGCCGGCTTCGCCATGGACGTCGACGAGGTACGCTACGAAACCATTGAGGACACGCTGCGCTACTGCTATCACGTGGCCGGCGTGGTCGGCCTGATGATGGCCTCGATCATGGGCGCCCACGACGAGGCCACGCTGGACCGCGCCTGCGACCTCGGCCTGGCCTTCCAGCTGACCAACATCGCGCGCGACATCGTCGAGGATGCGCGCGTCGGCCGCTGCTACCTGCCGGTCGCCTGGCTGCGCGAGGCCGGCATCCCGCGCGACGAGATCGCACTGGAACGCCATCGGCCGGCGCTGGCGCGGCTGGCCGCGCGCCTGGTCGATCATGCCGAGCCGTATTACGATTCGGCGCTGGACGGCATCGCGGCGCTGCCGCTGCGCTCGGCCTGGGCGATCGCCAGTGCGCGCAACGTCTATCGCGAGATCGGGATCGTGGTCAAGCGGCGCGGCGCGCGCGCCTGGGACGAACGCGCCGGCACCTCCAAAGCCACCAAGCTGTGGCTGCTGGCGAAGGGCGGCGCGGGCGCGCTCAGTTCCCGCTGGACTCGAACGGGGCCGCGTCCGGCGCAGCTGTGGCGCCGTCCGGGTGCGGAGCCTGCGCCTTCTTCAGGGGGCCCGCATGCAATGCATGCAGCCGGCGCTTGAGGGTATCGACCGGCGGCGCGTACAGGAAACCGAAGGACACCGCGCCGTCCTTGCCGGCCACCGCGTGATGCATGCGGTGCGCCTGGTACAGGCGCTTCAGGTAGCCGCGCCGCGGCACGTACTGGAAGGGCCAGCGCCGGTGCACCAGGCCGTCGTGGGCGACGAAGTACAGCAGACCGTAGGCCGTCATGCCGGCGCCGATCCATTCCAGCGGATGGTGGCCGATGCTGCCCGCATAGATCAGGGCGATGGCCACGCCGGCGAACACGACCGCAAACAGGTCGTTTTTCTCGAACCAGCCGTGGCGCGGCTCGTGGTGCGAGCGGTGCCAGCCCCAGCCGAAGCCATGCATCACATACTTGTGCGCGACGATGGAGAACAGTTCCATGAAGGCGACGGTGAGTACGACGATGAAGGCATTCCACAGCATGGCGGTCGGGGATTCTGTTAAAAATATGATCACAGCCTACCATAACATGAGGATTTCACTTTTATGATTGCAGCTTTCCGCAACACGGTGCTGGGCGCCCTGCTTTCCGGCCTGCCCTTCCTGGCCGGCGCCGCCACCGTCGAGGTGCACGTGACCGGCGTCGCCGCCGGCAAGGGCAGCGTCAAGGTCGCCGTGTGCGACCAGGCGCGCTTCCTGAAGCAGTGCCTGTATTCGGGTTCGGCGCCCGCGCGCGAGGGCGACAACACGATCGCGGTGCGCGACGTCCCGGCCGGCAACTGGGCGGTGCTGGCCTTCCAGGACGTCAACGGCAACGGCGAACTGGACCGCAACTTCATCGGCATCCCGAGCGAGAACTACGGCTTCAGCCGCGATGCGCGCGGCAAGTTCGGGCCGCCGTCGTTCGAGGATGCCGTGATCACGGTACGCGACGAGCCGACTGTCGCCAACGTCAGGCTGCACTGATCAAGTCCGCGCCTTCTGGAAGCGCCATACGGCGAGTGCCATGAACAGCGCGGCAAAGCCGAGCAGCGCCGCCATCGCAGGCATCGCATCCGGCAAGCCCAGGCCGCGCCAGGTGACGGCATCCAGCCCGGTGATCGCCCAGCGCGTCGGCACGATCATGGTTGCCTGCTGCACCCAGGCCGGGAACACGAAGGTCGGCACCCAGGCGCCGCCCAGCATCACCATGATCAGGGTCGCGAACATGGCGATGCCGCGCGCCGCTTCCGGGGTCTTGCCGAAGGCCGCGACCAGCAGGCCGAAGCCGGCCGTCAGCGCGCCGAAGCACAGGGCGACGCCGAGGAAACCCGGCAAGCTGCTGACCGTCACGCCGAAGGCCAGCACCGCCACCGCGAACACGATGCACAGCAGGCAGAAGGCGATGATGGTGGCCGACACGGCGCGCGCCAGCACCACCAGCGCCAGCGAGACCGGCGCCGCCAGCAGCCGGTTCCAGATGCCGTCGCGGCGCGCCGCCAGCATGGCGATGCCCATGTTCATGCCCATGAACAGGATGAATTGCACGCCCATGCCGGAAAAGGCGTGGGCATACGGGTTGTAGCCCTGCAGCGCCGGGGCATTGCTGAGGCCCTGGTCACGGGTGGTGAACGGCATCGACAGGCCGCGCGGCGCACTGCTGCCGCCGGCCTGCTGCGGCTGCGCCTGGAAGGTACGCACCGCCGCCAGCATGTCGCGCAGCGCCGGATTGGCGATGGTGCCGGCGTCCAGCTGCTGCAGGCTGCGCTCGGTCAGCTTGCGGCCCATCGGCCCGCCGAACATCTCGGTGCTGACGACCGACATCACCTGCTGGGTCAGCATCCCCTTCACCATCGCCAGCACCGCCGTCTGCGACGGGTCGTACAGCAGTTCGATCACCGGCTTGGGACCGGGCGTGAACATGGCGCTGCCCGCCGCTTCGGCAAAGCCGGCCGGCAGCACCACCGCCACCGCCTGGCTGCCCTTGCGCACCGCCTGCTCGGCCTGGGCACGGTCCATCACCGTCACGTGCAGGTTGGGATCGGCCTGCAGGCCGGCGCCGATGCGGCGCCCGACCTCGCTGGCGTCCTGCTGCACCAGCGCGACGTCGATCGCGCCGCTTTTTGTACTGCCGCCAAACACCGAACCGAAAAAGGCCGCGATCACGATCGGCAGCACCAGGTGCATCAGCAGCGCACGGCGGTCGGACACGTACAGGATCAGGTCCTTGCGGACCAGGGCGAAAAAGGCGTTCATTTTCAGTCCCCTTCGTTCAATCTCTCAAGGTGCGGCCGGTGAGGTTCAGGAAGATGTCTTCGAGCGAGGCGCGCGCGGTGGAAAAGTGCAGCGGACGCTGGCCGTTCTGCTGCAGCCAGCCCAGTACCGGCACGGCGTCGGCATTGTCGACCAGGGCGATGTCGAGCGTGGCCTTGTCCTGCGCCAGCGCGGTCACGCCCGCGTGCGCGCGCAGCGCCGCCAGCACGCCCTCGGCGGCCGGTTCGGCCAGGTCGACGCGCAGCACGGCGCGCGCCGGCAGACGCCGGTGCAGCGCGGCCGGGGTGTCGTCGGCCAGCACCTTGCCGTGGTCGATGATGACGATGTGGTCGGCCAGGCGCTCCACCTCTTCCATGTAGTGGCTGGTGTAGATCAGCGCGCGGCCCTGGGCCTGCAGCGCTTCCAGGGTGTCGAAGATGGCGTTGCGGCTCTGCGGGTCGACGCCGACGGTCGGCTCGTCGAGGATCAGGAGGTCGGGTTCGTGCAGCAGCGCGGCGGCGATGTTCAGGCGCCGCTTCATCCCGCCCGAAAACGTCGCCGGCTTGTCGCGCGCGCGGTCCTGCAGGTTGACCAGCCCCAGCACGTGCTCGATGCGCGCCGCCAGCGGCCCGCCCTTCAAGCCATACAGCGCACCGAACAGGCGCAGGTTTTCGCGCGCCGACAGGTCCTCGTACAGCGCCAGGTCCTGCGGCACCATGCCGATACGGCGCTTGACGGCGGCGGCGCCGGCGGCAACCGGCTGGCCGTCCAGCAGGATCTCGCCGGCGTCGGGCCGCAGCAGGCCGCACAGCATGGCGACGGTAGTGGATTTGCCGGCGCCGTTGGGGCCGAGCAGGCCGACGGTCTGACCGGCGAGCACCCGGAACGAGACGCCGTCGACGGCGCGGCGGGTGCCGTAGGATTTGACGAGATCGGTGACGCTTAACAGCACGGAGGACATGGTGCTCCTACTCGGGGTGAGTTGCTTGGTCGACTTGAACTGCTCGTGCGCCTATTCCTCGTTGGCTTTTGCCCGTCGTGCTGACGGTCCAGGCCGTGTTTAAATTGCGTAACGCACCACGCTATCACTCCACTGGAACGCCGACATCTCCAGCTCGACCATGTCGTCACCCGAAATCTGCAGCTCCTTCAGCGAAGGCAGCACGTCGTCATCCGACTGCTCGATGCTCTCGGCCAGCTTGAGCAGCTGGCCGAAGAAATCCTGGCGCTTCAGCAGCGCCAGCCGGATCTCGTCGCTGACCGGGATCTGGTCGAGGATGTCCTGCATCGGAATGCCGAACAGCACGTCCATCAGCGACATGATGCCGACCGTGAACGCGGTGTCGCCGGGGTAGCGCTGGCCCGGGCGCAGGCGCTTGGCCAGCAGTTCCATCAGGCGGCCGCGCGTGGTGGCCAGCATCAGCAGCGGGGTCTGGTTGTGGCCGCGGTTGCCCGGCTCGGCGTACAGCATGATCTGCAGCCAGCGCTGCAGCTGGCGGCGGCCCAGCACGATCAGCGCCTGGCTGAGGGAATCGATGCGCTGGGGGGCGCCGACGGCCGGCGTGTTCACCAGGCGCAGCAGGTTCAGGGCCAGCGTCACGTCCTTCTTCACGGCGCGTTCGATGTCGGCGTTGTCGACGTCCGACATGACCTGGTTCATCAGCGACAGCACGGTCGCCTGCGACGGCGACAGCTTGCGGCCGCCGAGCACCGCCGGCCGCGCGAAATAGAAGCCCTGGAAGTAATCGAAGCCGGCGTCCAGGCAGACGTGGTATTCGTCGCGGGTCTCGACTTTTTCGGCGATCACGGTCTTGCCCAGGCCCTGCAGGCGCGAGACCAGTCCCGCCAGGGTGTCGCGGCGCGTGCTGCGCAGGTCGAGCTTGACGAAGGCGGCCAGCGGCAGCAGGCGCTGCAGGCGCACGCTGTCGCCGCCGACGCCGTCCAGCGCGAAGCGGAAGCCGTGGCGCGCCAGTTCCTGCATGCGTGCCAGCACGGCATCGTCGGGGTCCATCGTGGCGACGATCTCGAGCACGGTGCGTTCGCGCGGCAGGAAGGCGAAGATGTCGCTGAACAGGACGTCGCGGTCGACGTTCAGGAAGCAGGCGGCGTCGCCGATGGCGCGCGCCAGGCCGAGCTGGGCAGTGTGGGCAATGACGGTGGCGGTGGCCGGCAAGCCGGCGCCCGATGCGCCCTCGTCCTGGCCGGCGCTGCGGAACAGCAGTTCGTAGCCGTACAGCGCCTGGTTGCGGTCGAGCACAGGCTGCCGGCCCAGGTAAAAGTCACGCACGCGCAGGGGCAGGTCGGCGTGGTCCAGGCTCACGGTATCGGTCATGTCGGCTCTCTGATTCACTGATGGAACGCAACGAAGTGCTATGAAGCTACTTTACCGCATTCCGCCTTAATAGTGACTAGCCGAAATTAATTTCCTGTATA
>Ga0308160_10003721_pt1 | contig 16897 bp, 17 predicted proteins | sample PhyFR1_FD_201036 | JGI IMG/M metagenome (GOLD analysis project Ga0308160, IMG submission 201036) | Phyllosphere microbial communities from UC Gill Tract Community Farm, Albany, California, United States - DLSLF.R1 | ecosystem: Host-associated > Plants > Phyllosphere > Unclassified | place: USA...
CCACCCGCCGGGCGTCCTTGGTGCCGTGGACCGGGCCTCGCATGCTCAGAGCATCTTTGCTCATGGTGGTTCCCTTTCGAAAAGCGGCTGAAGGAGGTCCGCCGCTGTCGACTGTTAACAAATGATAGGGCAAGTGTGACCTGCATCATGGTCACTGTCAACAGTCAACTTTGATGGTTGACTGTTGACAGTAAACACGATTAGTGTGGTGCCCGTCACGACGACAGCCGCACATCAAAGGACCAGCGATGTTCCACACAAGACTCGGATGCTCATCCATCAGCTTCCGGCACCTCAAGCTCGGGCCGGCCCTGGCCGCCATGGGGGACCTGGGCTTCGAGGAGATTGACCTTGGCGCCCTGCCCGGCGTCTGCGACCACGTGCCCTACGAGCTGGACGCGTCCGCGGTCGCGGCGGTCGCGGCCACGGTCAATGCCTCCGGGCTCCGGACCCGCTCGGTCAATGGGGACATCGGTGACCTGAACGCCCTGCTGGACGCGGCGGGGGAGCAACGGCGCCGCCGGCACCTGGACGCCCTGCTCACGCTCACCGCAGCCGTCGGAGCCACGGCCCTGGTCCTCCCGTGCGGCGCCCTGGGCCACGCACCCGTCGGCGGCAGCCTGGATGAGGACCTCGACCTCGTGGCTGCCCGGCTCGCCGACGCCGCCGAACGTGCCGCCGGGTTCGGCGTCGAACTCTGGAGCGAATCCCTGCACTTCCTCCGGCTCTGCTGGAACCTGGACCGGGCGGGCCGGCTGGCTGACCGGCTGGCGGAGTCCGGCGTCGGGATCGTCATGGACTTCAGCCACATCGTCGCCGCGGGCGAGGACCTCCAGGCCTACCTGGACCGTCACCGGGGCCGGATCAGCCACGTCCACCTGCGCGACGCCGTGCCGGGCAACATCAACCTCAGCATCGGCAACGGCGACGCCGACTTCGCCGGCGGACTTCGGCGGCTCGCCGCCGACGGCTATGCCGGCCACTTTTCCCTCGAGCTGGAAACCCGGGACGTCACCAACGACGAACGCCCCGCGGCCACCGCCAAAGCGGCCAGCTTCACGACCGACCTCATCTGACCTGCACACACCCAAGGAGCACCACCATGACCACCATCCAGCGCACCGCCGTCCTCACCGGAGCCACCTCCGACCGGGGCATCGGCATCACCACCGCCCGCCGCTACGCCCGGGAGGGCTGGGCGGTGGTGATCCTCGACCTCGACGGTGAGAAGTCGGCCAAGGTCGCCGCCGAGATCGGCAACGACTTCAACGTCCCCGCCTTCGGCCACGAGATCGACGTCGCCAACGAAGCCTCCGTGACCGCCGCTCACGCCGCCGTCGCCGCCGAGGTGGCCGCCGGCAACCTCCCGCCGGTCGGCGCCCTGGCCAACATCGCCGGAATCACCTCGCCGGTTCCGTTCCTGGAGACCACCCTGGAGCTTTGGCACAAGATCATGGACGTCAACGCCACCGGCACCTACCTGGTCACCAAGGCGTTCCTGCCGGACATGATCGCCAACGGCTGGGGCCGGATCGTGAACATGTCTTCCGTCTCCGCCCAGCGCGGCGGCGGCGTCTTCGGAAAGGTGCCCTACTCCGCGGCCAAGGCGGCCATCCTCGGCTTCACCAAGGCCCTGGCCCGCGAGCTCGGCACCACCGGGGTCACCATCAACGCCATCACCCCCGGCGCCGTCGACACCAACATCCGGGTGGGCAGCACCGCGGAGCAGGAAGCGGCCATCAATGCCGGGATCCCGCTGGGCCGCAACGCCAGCACGGAGGAAGTCGCCTCCGTCATCACCTTCCTCTCCTCCGAGGACTCCGCCTACCTCACCGGCACGACCATCGACATCAACGGCGGCAGCCACCTGCACTAGCAGCCGGCCACTCAGCCCACCCGACCACCCGGACGCCGGAGAACCACCATGACGAAAATCTTCAACGACCCCTCAGCATTCGCCGAGGAAGCCCTGGCCGGCTTCTGCGACGTCCACGCCGACCTGGTCCGGCCGGTTGCCGGCGGAGCTGTCCGCCGGCGACGACCGCAGCAGCCCAAGGTCGCCGTCCTCGCCGGCGGAGGCTCGGGCCACTACCCGGCCTTCGCCGGGCTGATCGGCGCAGGCCTGGCCGACGGCGCCGTGGTGGGGAACATCTTCACCTCACCCTCCGCCCAGCAGGCCTACTCGGTGGCTAAGGCCGCCGAGTCCGGCGCCGGCGTCGTCTTCGCCTACGGCAACTACGCCGGGGACGTGATGAACTTCGGCCTGGCCAGCGACCGCCTGGCCGCCGAGGGAATCGCCGTGGAGAACGTCCTGGTGACGGACGACATTGCCAGCGCCCCCGCGGCGGAGGCTGCCAAACGACGGGGCATCGCCGGCGACTTCACCGTCTTCAAGGTGATGGGCGCGGCCGCCGACGCCGGCGCCAGCCTGGCCGAGGTGGTCCGCCTGGGCCGCAAGGCCAACGACCTGACGCGGACCATCGGCAGCGCGTTCGGCGGCTGCACCTTCCCGGGTGCCGGGGAGCCGCTGTTCTCCCTTCCCGCAGGCCAGATGGGACTTGGCCTGGGCATCCATGGCGAACCGGGACTGCACGACACGGACCTGCCGTCGGCCGCGGAGCTGGGCCGGGAACTCGTGGCCCGGGTCCTGGCCGAGAAGCCCGAGGGGGCCGGGGACCGGCTGGCGGTCATTCTCAACGGGCTCGGCTCCACCAAGCACGAGGAGCTCTTTGTGCTCTGGGGTGCCGTGGCGCCGTTACTCCGCGACGCGGGGTACACCTTGGTCATGCCGGAGGTCGGCGAGCTGGTCACCAGCCTGGACATGGAAGGAGTATCGCTCACGCTCACCTGGCTGGACCAGGAGCTGGAGCCGCTGTGGACGGCGGCGGCGGAAACGCCGGCGTTCCGCCGCGGTGCGGTGGCAGCCGGGTCCGGGCCGGCCGCCGCTGAAGACACGGACGACGCCGGCACCGGGACCGCGGCATTCGAGGCGACCGACGCCTCCCGCGATTTCGCGGCGTCCTGCGTCGAGGCCCTGACGGCGGCCCAAACAACGCTCCACAGCGCCGAGGAACAGCTGGGCCGGATGGACGCCGTCGCCGGCGACGGCGATCACGGCCGCGGCATGGTCCGCGGCATCGACGCCGCCGTTTCGGCCGCCGCCGAAGCCTTCGACCACGGCGCGGGAGCGGGCGACGTCCTCGCCGCCGCCGGCGACGCGTGGGCGGACAAGGCCGGAGGAACCTCCGGAGTGCTCTGGGGCGCGGGCCTGCGCGCCTTCGGCGAGGCGATGGGAAACACCGCCGCCCCCGACGCCGCCGCCGTCGCGGCCGCCGTGACGGCCTTCGCCGACCGGATCGTCCAGCTCGGCAAGGCCGAACCCGGCGACAAGACCATGGTGGACGCGCTGCTGCCGTTCGCCGCCTCCTTCACCCGCGCGGTGGAGGACGGCGCCGACCCGGGCCGGGCCTGGCAGGCGGCGGCCGGCGACGCGGCCTCGGCGGCGGAGTCCACCGCAGACCTGCTGCCCCTCAAGGGCCGGGCCCGGCCCCTGGCCGCGAAGAGCCTCGGCACCGCCGACCCCGGTGCCACCTCCCTGGCCATGGTCTTCGCCGTCATGGGCCCGCACCTCACCACCAGCACCGCCACCTCCGCCGCGGCGGGAGCCGGACAATGACACCGAAGGAGCACAGTATGGGACTGCGACTGATCGTAGGCGCGGACGAGGCCGGCGTGGACTACAAGGACCGGGTCCTGGAAGACCTGCGCAAGGACCCACGGGTCAGCGAGGTCATCGACATCGGCGTCCGCCGCGGCGACGCCCCTGACGACTTCACCCGGCCCTACCCCTACGTCGGCATCGCCGCCGGCGAGATGATCCGCGACGGCGCCGCCGACCGGGCCATCCTGTTCTGCGGAACGGGCATCGGGGTGGCGATCGCCGCGAACAAAGTCGAGGGAATCCGCGCCACCGCCGCCCACGACTCGTTCTCCGTGGAACGCTCCATCCTGTCCAACGACTGCCAGGTCCTGACCATGGGCCAGCGCGTCGTCGGCATCGAACTCGCGCGCCGGCTGGCCGCCGAGTGGATCGGCTACACCTTCGATCCGTCGTCCGCATCGGCGGCCAAGGTCCGGGTGCTCACCGACTTCGAGGGCTGCTAAGGCGGGTTCGTCGCGCCCCGCCAGACCCGGGCCCGTTAGATCGTGACCAGTCAGACCGTGGCGCCGGCCAGCAGTTCTTCGAGCCGCTCGTAGCCCTCGCTGACGCCGCCCTCCATCCCGGACTGGGCCATGCCGTCCCGGGCCTCCATGCTGGGGTAGACGGCATGGGCGCTCAGCCGGGTGCGGCCGCCGCCGAGATCCGTGAAGGTCATGAATTCGATGCTGACCACGTCCGGGTAGCCGTCGAATTCAAAGGTCTGGATGGCGAAGTCGTTCTCCCGGACCGTGTGGAAGACGCCGCTGAAAACGTGCGGGACGCCGTCGTGCCCGGTGTGGGTGTAGCTGTAGGTGCCGCCGCTGTGGAAATCGTAGTGGTCCACCTCCATGCTCATCCCGCGCGGGCCGAGCCACTGCACGATCAGTGCCGGGTCCTTGTGGGCGCGGAACACGTCCGCCACGGGGAAGTCGAAGTCCCGTTCGAAGTCGATGAAGGGCAAACCTTCGGGGACGCTGAGTTTCAGGGCGTTGCTCATGATGAGTCCTTTGCCTGGGTGCCGCGTGCTGCGGCCTGGGTGTGGAGCGCGGCGTCGAGGCTGCGGAACTGCTCCTCGCGGACCAGCCGATACTGGTCGATCCATGCGGTGAGAGCCTCCAGCCGTGCGGAGTCCAGGTGGACGGGCCGGCGCTGGGCGTCGCGCGTGCGCGTGACGAGCCCCGCCTGTTCGAGGACCTGGATGTGCTTCGAGACCGCCTGCTTGGTGATCGCGAAGGGTTCCGCCAGTTCGTTCACCGTGGCCGGCCCCCGGCTGAGCCGGGCGATGATCCTGCGGCGGACGGGATCGGCCAGCGCCAGGAAGGCGGAGTCGAGCTGGTCGTCGTCGTGGACCATGAAGTGCCCCTCAGGGTCGGAGGTGCAGCCGCGGTGTGTGGCATGCCATCGGGTGATCACGGGCGAGTAGTCAACTCAACGCTTGATCAACCAGATGGTTGTTTAACCGTACCTCTGCTGGGGCGCCTGCGCCAGACCCGAACTCGGAGGTGCCTCGTGGAGGGCACGGGCCGCCTCATTCCCCGGACTCAGGCGACGGCGTGCAGCCGGGGGAGGGCGTCCACCAGCGGGGCAAGTTCCGGGATGTCCTGCGCCGCGGCCAGGGCGCGCTCCAGTGTGCTGTCATGGACGGGCCGGGCCTGTTCCAGGAGCGCGATGCCGCTGGCCGTGAGCTCGGTGTAGATGCCACGACGGTCGTCGTCGCAGAGGATCCGGGTCAGCAGGGCCCGGTCCTCGAGCCGGTTTACCAGCCGGGTGGTGGCGCTCGCGCTCAGCGCCGTGGCGCGGGCGAGCTGCTGCATCCGCATGTGCCAACCGTCCTGGCGGCTGAGTGCGTCCAGAACGGTGTACTCGACCACCGAGAGTTTTGCCTCGGCCTGCAGGGCCCGTTCCAGCTCCGTCTCGATCAGTCCATGCAGGGCCGCGAGGGTGCGCCAGCCTTGTGCGCGGACCTCCACGGCGTCGTCCTTGATGCCCATTCGTGTGCTTCCTTTCCCAATCGGACCGCCCGCGGCACCATCCCGTGCCCGGCCAACCCAAAGTAGTTGCTTGCGCGCTATAGTTGCGTGTGCAACAATAAATAACGCGTCTGCAACTAATAGCTTACGCGTCCCCCCACTCTCAGTACAGTTTTCGAAGGAGTCATCCATGCCTATCGGCCTGATAGCACTCGCCCTCGGCGGGTTCGGAATCGGACTCACCGAGTTCGTCATCATGGGCCTGCTGCCGCAGGTCGCCGCGGATTTCCACGTCACCGAGGCGGTCGCCGGCTGGCTCATCTCCGGGTACGCGCTCGCCGTCGTCGTGGGGGCGCTGGTCCTGACCGCCGCCGTGACCCGGTTCGAGCGCAAGCCCGTCCTGGCGGCCCTGATGGTGTTGTTCATCGCGGGCAACCTCATCTCCGCCCTCGCCCCCGGCTACACCGTCATGATGGTGGGCCGGATCATCGCCGCACTGGCGCACGGTGCGTTCTTCGGCATCGGCGCGGTGGTCGCCGCCAGCATGGTCGCGCCCACCAAGAAGGCCGGCGCCATCGCCATCATGTTCACCGGCCTGACCGCCGCGAACGTCCTGGGCGTCCCCTTCGGCACCATGCTGGGCCAGGCGGCCGGGTGGCGCTCCACCTTCTGGGCCATCACGGTCATCGGTGTCCTGGCACTGGCCGGCATCCTGGCCCTGGTCCCGCGGACCGGCGCCGGCGACGCGGGCGCAGGCGGTTTGCGCGGCGAACTCCGCGCCTTCCGCTCCGGGCAGGTCTGGCTGTCCATCCTGGTCACCATCCTGGGCTACGGGGGCATGTTCGGCGCCTTCACCTACATCGCCTTCACGCTGACCGAGGTCACCGGCTTCTCCGCCGCCACCGTCCCGTGGCTGCTGATCGTCTTCGGCGTCGGCCTCTTCATCGGCAACACCCTCGGCGGCAAGGCGGCGGACCGCAACGTGGACCGCACCCTGCTGGTGGTGCTGGCGGCCCTCGTGCTGGTGCTCGTGGCCTTCGCGCTCACCTCGGCCAACCAGCCGATGACCATCGCCTCCATGGTGCTGCTGGGCGGCTTCGGCTTCGCCACCGTCCCCGGCCTGCAGATGCGCGTCATGAAGTACGCGGACAGCGCCCCCACGCTGGCCTCGGGCGCCAATATCGGCGCGTTCAACGTCGGCAACGCCCTGGGCGCCTGGCTCGGCGGCGTCACCATCACCGCCGGCCTGGGTTACACCTCCCCGATCTGGGCGGGCGCGGCCACCACGCTGGCCGGGCTCGTGGTGATGGCTATCGCCGCCGCCGGTGCCGCGAAGCGGGCACGGAACGCCGCCGCGCGGACCGGTGGTTTTAACAACGGGGCCACTAACGACGTGGGCACGAACGACGTCGCCATGAACGACGGCGCTATGAACGACGACGGCGCAAACGACGGCGGTGCCGCCGCCCCCGCCGCCCCCGCCGAACCCGTGGCCGCGGGCCGGGGCTAGGCTCCCGTCCGGTCTGCCGGCACCCGCTGCCGGCAGACCGCCACGAACCCCGCGAACGGCGCGAGCCGCTCGGCCGCGGGAAGTTCGGCGGCCTCGGGGTGCCACTGCACCGAGGCCACCCAGCGCACCGGATCCTCCAGCGCCTCAACCGTCCCGTCATCGGCGAGAGCCGTGACCGCCAGGCCGTCGCCCACCCGGGCGACGGCCTGGTGGTGTCCGGAGGCGATCCGGACCCGCTCCGGATTCCAGTCCGCGTACAGGGCGGCGACCTTCGATCCGGCCACGATGTCCACGTCGTGCCAGGCCCACGGCCCGGCGTCGTGGTCCGGATCGTTGGACGGGGCGGCCTCCCGGTGCGGCACCGCGCCCGGGTCCATGTCCTGGACCAGGGTGCCGCCGTAGAGCACATTCAGCAGCTGGTGGCCCCGGCAAATGCCCAGCACCGGAACGCCGCCGGCCATCGCCTCCCGGGCCACCGAGAGGTCCAGCTGGTCCTGGCCGGCGCTGACGTCGTAACAGGTGCCGCCGTCGGTCTCCCCGTAGAGCGCCGGATCGAGGTCCCCGCCGCCGGGGAGGATGACGCCGTCGAGCCCGCGAACGCCCTCCGCGTCCGTCAGGAGCACCGGCTCGCCGCCGGCCTCGCGCAGGAGCGCCACGATGTAGTCGAAGAGGTCATTCGCCTCGCCCACCCTGGGGTCCGGGTCGGAGGAACTGCTGAGCCGGACGGGTACCCCGATGCGGGGTCCTCCGGCGGATGAGGTCGGAATCTGCATGCCTCATTTTGCACCACGTTCCGGGCTCCGCCGCGGCGCCCGTCCCGCCGCGCGGCGGAGGCTAGGATTGCCGGATGAACAACCGGTACCTGGTCTCCCGCAGCCGTTTCATCGCCGCCTCCCCGGAGGAGATCTTCGAGGTGCTGGCCACTCCCGCCCTGCACAGCGAGATCGACGGCTCCGGCACCGTGAAGGGCGCCCAGCCGCGCGGCCCGGAACGGCTGGGACCCGGCGCCCGGTTCGGCATGGAGATGAAAATCGGCGTGGACTACAAGATCCTCAACACCGTCTGTGAGTTCGAGGAGGGCCGGCGCATCGCCTGGCGGCACTTCTACGGCCACATCTGGCGGTACCTGCTGGAGCCGGCCACCGAGGCCGGTATCCCGGGCACCGTGGTCACCGAACAGTGGGACGCCCGGGCGGTCCGGGGACGGTTCCTGCTGCGCCTGGCCGGCTACTTGCGCCGGCACCCCGCCAACTTGGAGCAGACCCTGGCCAGGCTGGACCGGTACCTGGCCGAGCGGCCCGCCCAGGACATACAAGACCAGGACCGACCCACCCGGGACGTCCCCGCCCCGGACGCCCGGGCATAGCGCCGGATGAGCGCCGCCCGCAGCCTGCACCCCAGCCCCCGCACCCTCGAGGTCGAGAGCCTGGAGAGCTTTGACCGGTTGCTGGCCGGCGGCGCCCGGTCCCTGCACGGCTGGCACCTGCAGTCCCTGGACCTCCGCGGCCGGAGCGCGGCGCTGGAGGCCGCCGACGTCCAGGGCGCCGTCTTCCTGGGCTGCACCTTCGACGACGGCGTCGAGGCCATGCTCCGGGCCGGCGGCGCGCTGATCTTTCCCAAGCTGGAAAAGGTGCCGTTCAACCCCTACCGCGGCACGCTGTACACCCCGCAGGAGCTCTACGCCGGCATCGCCGAGACCCGCTACGAGGACACCCCGGACGCCCGGATCTACCACTGGAGCATCCACTCCGGGCAGCGCCGCCGCCTCGACGCCACCCTCGCCGCGGCCCTCCACGATCACGCGATCGGGGACGCCCTGGAGGAGTTCACCCGCTCCGACGCGGCCCGGGGAAAGACCCTCGTGGGGGTGATGGGCGGCCACGCCGCCACCCGGCCATCCGCCGGCTTCACGGAGGCCGCACTGCTGGGGCGGCTGCTCGCCCGGGCCGGGCGGCTGGTGGCCACGGGCGGCGGCCCGGGCGCCATGGAGGCCGCCAACCTGGGCGCTTACCTCAGCGGGGCGCCCGAGGACGACTTCCGGCAGGCGCTGGCGGACCTGGCCGCGGTGCCCGGCTTCCGGCCCTCCGTGTCGGCCTGGGCCCGGGCGGCCGCCGCCGTCGTCGAACGCCACCCGGACGGGACGCCGTCGCTGGGCATCCCCACCTGGTTCTACGGGCACGAACCGCCCAACTACTTCGCCACGCGCATCGCCAAGTACTTCGCGAACTCCATCCGCGAGGCGGTCCTGCTGGAGTTGTGCAACGGCGGGATCGTGTTTCTGCCCGGTTCCGGCGGCACCATCCAGGAGATCTTCCAGGACGCCTGCGAGAACTACTACGGCGCCCCGGAGACCATCACGCCCATGGTCCTGGTGGGGCGGGAGCACTGGCTGCGCCGCTACCCGGCGTGGCCGCTGCTGCAGAGCATCGCCTCGGGCCGGCAGATGGAGCGGCGGATTTTCCTGGTGGACTCGGTCGAGGAGGCACTGGCCGTCCTGGACTCCTGAGTCCTAGAGATCCTTGCGGCAGGGGACCCTGCCGAGTTCGTAGAGGCCGTTCAGGTCGCCGGCGGCCAGCCCGTCCGGGGCGCCGATCTCCGGATACATCAGCTGGTCCGGGTCGGTGACGTGTTCCAGGCCCATGACGTGGCCCAGTTCGTGCAGGATGACCGCGGTGGCGTAGGCGGACCCGTCGCCGCGCTGCAGTTCCTCGGTGATCTGCGGGGCGTCCAGCTCCAGGCTGCCGGTGACGTAGGTCTTGGGGCCGCCCCCGAAGCTGAAGTGGGTGCTTCCGCCGGTGCCGATCACGGGGCCCTCCAGCTGCGGGGCCTGCTCCGGCGTCGTCCAGGCGATCAGCAGGGGTGCCCAGTGCTCCCCGTAGGCGTCCTTTTGGTACGGGGCGCGGGTCTGGGACGGCAGCTCGGTGGTGGCGCCGTCGCTGACGAACCTGATCCCGGTCGCGGCAGCGACGGTCTTGATGGCGTCCTCCACCAAGGTTTCCGCGCCGGCCGGGGCCTGGGCGGCGTTGACCACATAGTGCAGCGGCCGGCAGGGCGAGTAGCCCACCGGTCCGCCGTCGGCGTTGGTGGCCAGGAACTTGAAGGAGCTGCTGGCCGCCGCGGGTTTGCGGGCCTGCCCGAGGGGCTGGTCCTGTTCCCCGTAGCCGGGCGGCGGGACGGCCATGGCGGTGCCGTCCGCCGGGACCCCGGCCTGCCGGGCGGGGCTGCTGGCGGTCGCATGGCCGACGGCGCCGGGCCCGGTGCCCAGCCCGGTCCCCGGCACGCGGCGGGCGGTGGCGTCGTGGGGGAGCCCCAGCAGTTCGGTCAGCCGGGGATCGTTGTAGACCAGCCCCGCAGTGGCGAAAGCGGCCACCGCGATGAACGCGATGGCCGCCACGTTGCGGGCCGCCCGGAAGCCGCCGGCGGCACGGCTGTGCCGGGGCGGACGGTTCCGGGAGCCCGGGTCTTCCACTAGCCGACCACCGCTCCGAAGGCCATGCCCAGCAGGTAGGTGACGGCGGCGGCGCCCAGGCCGATCGCCAGCTGGCGCAGGCCGCGGGTCACCGGGGAGGTGCCGGAGAGCAGGCCCACGACGCCGCCGGTGAGCAGCAGCGCGATGCCGACCAGGCCGGCGGAGACCACCAGGGCGGCGATGCCGGTCATGCCCAGGACGAACGGGATGATGGGGATGATGGCTCCGGAGGCGAAGAAGCAGAAGCTCGACGCCGCCGCGCTCCAGGCGGTGCCGACGGCCTCGTGCTGGTCCTCCGCCTCGGGCAGTTCCGGCCGCAGCGAGAGGCTCGGGTCGCAATCGCAGTCCAGCAGGCCCATCCGCTCGGCGACCCGGTGCTCGGCGGCTTCCCGGGACATGCCGCGGGCCAGGTAAACGAGGACGAGTTCGTTGTGCTCGATGTCCAGCGACGGCGCCGCGGCCAGGGTGATCTGGGTGGGCCGGGTGGCGGCCAGCAGCTCACGCTGGGAGCGGACGGAGATGAACTCGCCGGCGCCCATGGACAGTGCACCGGCCAGCAGGCCCGCGACGCCGCTGAGCAGCACCACGGAGCTGCCGACGCCGGACGCGGCCATGCCCATCACCAGGGAAAGGTTGCTGACCAGGCCGTCATTGGCGCCGAACACGGCCGCGCGGAAGCTGCCGGCGAGCCGGTTGCGGCCGCGGGTGGCCAGGCCCCGGACCACCTCCTCGTGGATCTGTTCGTCCGCGACCATGGCCGGGGTGGCGTTCGGGTCGTTGGCGTAGGGGGAGCGGCTCTCGGCCCGCTGGGCCAGGGCCAGGACGAACACGGAGCCGAAGTGCCGGGCCAGGAAGCCCAGCAGCTGGCTGCGCAGCGACGCCGGACGCGGCCGGCCGGCGTGCTCGCCGAGCAGCTGCAGCCAGTGCGCCTCGTGCCGGCCCTCGGCCTCGGCCAGGGCCAGCAGGATGGCGCGTTCCTCGCCGCTGCGGTTCTGGGCCAGGTCGCGGTAGACGCGCGCCTCGGCGCGTTCGTCGGCCAGGTACTGCCGCCAGCGCCGGATGTCGGCCGGGCTGTGTGCCGTCGTCGACGGGGCCGGGGCGTGGCCGGAGCCCGCCGGGGCGTCGCCGTGGGCGTGGTTTGGGTTGGATGGTGCGTGCTGGGACACGGAAAAACTCCTGGGTGGATGTGGCCTCATCGGGCCCGGATCAGCTCCCAGCGTACCCCGGTATTCCGCGGATTTTCGGCCGGTTGTCCTCACCGAAAAGTTTAGGGCCGCCGTAAAATCGCGGGCTCCGGCGGCCCCTCCGGCGGCGTCAGTAGCTGGCCGTCCCCCGGCCCGCCGCGGCGCCGTCGTCCGCCGCCGTTTCCCCCTTGGACACGCCGTCCGCGCAGAACCGGGCGGCGAGCGCCTCGGAACCCCGGGCCAGCAGCGCGACGTCGGCCCCCACCAGGATGAACGCCGCTCCTGCCGCCCGGTAACGGTCCGCCGTCGCCGGGGTGAACGCGTTGACGCCGGCGGGCTTCCCGGCCTCCCGAGCCGCGGCGAGGCAGCGCTCGACGGCGGCGACGACGTCGGGGTGCTCCTGCTGTCCCAGCAGCCCCATCGAGGCGGCGAGGTCCGAGGGGCCCAGGAAGATGGCGTCCACGCCGTCAACGGCAAGGATGTCCGCCACGGCGTCCACGGCGGCGGTGGACTCGATCTGAACCGTGACGCTGATGGTTTCCCCGGCCCGGGCGAGGTAGTCCGGGACCCGGTTCCAGCGGGCGGCGCGGGCCAGGGCTGAGCCCACCCCGCGGACCCCCTGCGGGGGGTAGCGCGTGGCGGCCACCGCGGCTTCGGCCTCCGCCGCGGAGTTGACCATGGGAATCAGCAGGTTCTGCACGCCCAGGTCCAGGTACTGCTTGATCAGCACGGTGTCGTTGACCGGCGGCCGGACCATGGTGTGGACCGGGTAGCCGTGGATGGCCTGCAGCTGGGCCAGGATGGCTTCCAGCCCGTTGGGGCTGTGCTCGGCGTCCACCAGCAGCCAGTCCAGCCCGGACCCGGCGCAGAGTTCGGCGATCAGCGGGCTGCCGGAGCAGACCCACATGCCCGCCAGCGGCCGGGTGCCCTCGGCCCGGCGGTGGAGGGCGTCGCGGATGGTTTCTCCTAGTCGAAACGGCATGTCACGGCTCCCAGCGGTCCGTAGTCGGCGTGGACGGTGTCGCCCCGGTAGACCCAGAGCGGGCGGGTGAAGGACCCGGCCAGGATGATGTCCCCGGCTTCGAGGGCGTCCCCGTGGGCGGCGATCTTGTTGGCCAGCCAGTGCACCCCGTTGGCCGGGTGGTCCAGGACGCCGGCGGCGACGCCGGTTTCCTCGACGGTCTGGTTCTTGTAGAGGATGGCGGAGACCCAGCGGAGGTCGACGTCGCCCGGCTTTACCGGGTTGCCGCCCACCACCATGGCGCCCATCGCGGCGTTGTCCGCGATGGTGTCCACGATGGTCCGGCCCTCCATCTCGATCCGGGAGTCCAGGATCTCCAGTGCCGGGACCACGTATTCGGTGGCCCGCAGCACGTCGAAGAGCGTCACGCCGGGGCCTTTGAGCCCGTCCTTGAGCACGAACGCGAGCTCCACCTCCACGCGCGGGTGGGTGTAGCGGTCCCACGGCACGGAGCAGCCGGTCTCCAGCACCATGTCATCAAAGATGGCCCCGTAGTCCGGTTCGGTGATGCCGGTGGCGGCCTGCATCGCCTTGGAGGTCAGGCCGATCTTTCGGCCCACCAGGGTCCGCCCGGCGTCCTCGTTCCGGCGCCGCCAGAGCCGCTGCACGGCGTAGGAGTCCTCCACCGTCATCTCCGGGTACCGTGCCGTCAGCCGGGGCACGGGGGTGCGGGTCCGGCCGGCGTCGACCAGTTCGTCTGCGATCGCCTCGATCGCCTCCTGCTCCATCATGGTCAGAGCTGCGCGCCGAGCTTGAACCCGGTCCGGTCGCCCTCGGGGGAGCCGTCCTTGCGGGTGTAGGAGAAGCCGTCCGCGCCGACCGTCACGGCCATCTCGGAGGCGTCGGTGCGCTCGATGACCGGCTGCGGGTTGCCGTCCAGGTCCAGGACCAGGGACGCCTCGGTGTACCAGGACGGGACCACGGGGTTGCCCCACCAGTCGCGGCGCTGGTTGTCGTGCACGTCCCAGGTGACGGTGGGGTTGTCCGGGTCGCCGGTGTAGTAGTCCTGGGTGTAGATCTCGATCCGGTGCCCGTCCGGGTCCAGGATGTAGAGGTAGAAGGCGTTGGAGACGCCGTGCCGGCCGGGGCCGCGTTCGATCCGGTCGCTGATCCGCAGGGCGCCCATCTTGTCGCAGATCTGGATGATGTTGTGCTTCTCGTGGGTGGCGAACGCGACGTGGTGCATGCGCGGGCCGTTGCCGCCGGTCAGGGCGGTGTCGTGCACGGTCTGCTTGCGGTGCATCCAGGCGGCGTAGGTGACGCCGTCGGAGTCCTTGATGTCCTCGGAGACCCGGAAGCCCAGGTCCTCAAGGTACTTCCGGCCGCGGGGGACGTCCGGGGTGACCTGGTTGAAGTGGTCCAGGCGCACCAGTTCGCCGGCGGAGTACAGGTCGTAGCGCTGGGTGAGGCGCTCCACGTGCTCCACCTCGTAGAAGAACTCGTACGGGAAGCCCAGCGGGTCCTCGACCCGGACGGCGTCGCCGATGCCCTTGGTGAAGCCCTCCTTGCGGCGCTCCACCCGGCAGCCGAGCTCCCGGTAGTAGGCCTCGGCGGCGTCCACCTCGGCGGGGGACTTCACCCGGTAGGCGAAGGCGGCGACGGCGGCCACCGGTCCCTTGCGCAGCACCAGGTTGTGGTGGATGAACTCCTCGAGTGAGCGCAGGTAGATGGTGTTCTCGTCCTCCTCGGTCACGTGCAGGCCCAGCAGGTCCACGTAGAACGCGCGGGATGCGGCGAGGTCGGTGACCACGATCTCCATGTAGGCGCAGCGGACAATGTCCGGTGCCGGGACCGTGGGGGTGGGGATGAAGTCAGTCATGGGGGTCTCTCTTCGTTGAAAGGTGGGGGCGGGCCCAACTGACTGGCAGCTCGGGCCGTTATGAGGCCTGAAAACGGCCTCAGCTGCGAGTCAGTTGGGCTGGGCGCCGAACTTGGGCGTGTGAACCTTGCCGAGGGTGATGTGGACGGCCTGCTGGTCGGTGTAGAAGTCGATCGAGCGGTAGCCGCCCTCGTGGCCCAGCCCGGAGGCCTTGACCCCGCCGAAGGGGGTGCGCAGGTCGCGTACGTTGTGGCTGTTCAGCCACACCATGCCCGCCTCGACGCTCTGAGAGAAGGTGTGCGCGCGGGTCAGGTTCTGGGTCCAGATGTAGGCGGCGAGGCCGTACTTGGTGTTGTTCGCCAGGGCGAGGGCCTCCTCGTCCGTGTCGAACGGGGTGATCGCGACGACGGGGCCGAAGATCTCCTCCTGGAAGATCCGCGCGTCGGGGGCGACATCGGCGAACACGGTCGGGGCGATGTAGTTGCTGTTGTCCAGGCCCTCGGGAAGGTTCTCCGGGCGGCCGCCGCCGGCCAGCAGCCGGCCCTCGGTCTTGCCGATCTCGACGTAGGAGGCCACCTTCGCGTAGTGCTCGGGGTGGACCAGCGCGCCGACCTCGGTCCGGGGGTCCTGCGGGTCGCCGACGACGATGTTCTTCGCCCGGGCGGCGTACTTTTGGCAGAACTCCTCATAGATGGGGCGTTCGACCAGGATCCGGGACCCGGCGGTGCAGCGCTCGCCGTTGAGCGAGAAGACGCCGAACAGGGCGGAGTCGATCGCGGCGTCCAGGTCGGCGTCGGCGAAGACGACGCAGGGGGACTTGCCGCCGAGCTCCATCGAGAGGCCCTTGAGGTTCTCCGCCGCGTTTCGGAAGATCGTCTGCCCGGTGGTGGTCTCGCCGGTGAAGGAGATCAGCGGCACGTCCGGGTGCTTGACCAGTGCGTCGCCGGCCTCTTCGCCCAGGCCGTTGACCAGGTTGAAGACGCCGTCCGGGAGGCCTGCGTCCTTGAAGATCGTGGCCCACAGGGAGGCCGAGAGCGGGGTGAACTCGGCCGGCTTGAGCACCACGGTGTTGCCGGTGGCCAGGGCCGGGGCCAGCTTCCAGGACTCGAGCATGAACGGGGTGTTCCACGGGGTGATCAGGCCCGCGACGCCGATCGGCTTGCGGTTGACGTAGTTGATCTGGGCGCCGGGGACCTTCATGGCGTCGTCGAACTGGGCGACGATCAGGTCCGCGAAGAAGCGGAAGTTCTCGGCCGCGCGGAGGGCCTGGCCCTTGGCCTGGGTGATCGGCAGGCCGGTGTCGAAGGTTTCCAGCTCGGCGAGCCGGGCCTCCTGGGCCTCGACGGCGTCGGCGATCCTGTTCAGCACGCGGGCGCGCTCGCGGGGCTTCATCGTCGGCCAGGGGCCGTTGGTGAACGCCTCGCGGGCGGCGGCGACGGCGAGGTCGATGTCCTCCTTCTGGCCGGCGGCCGCGGTGGCGTAGGTCTGGTTGGAGGCCGGGTCCAGGACGTCGAAGGTCTTCCCGGACACGGAGTCAACGAACCGGCCGTTGATGTAGTGCTGGATGGTGGTGGGGAGGTCCTCCGGCACGTGCCGGGTGACGGTGGTTTCTGCAGGAGTCGTCATCGTTGAAGTCCTATCTGGTGATCGGTGGTCAGTCAGTGGTTGGTCTGGGCGAGGTAGGCGTCCAGGGTTGCGCTGCGGTGCCGGCGGGCGGCCTTCTCGATCTCGTCGGGATCGGCAGCGTCCTCGATCAGCCGCAGCAGCGCCTCGTGCTCCTCGACCGATTCGCTGGCCCGGCCGGGGACGAAGCGGAACGTGGAGGACCGCAGCGCGGCCAGCCGGTTCCAGCCCCGGTGCACCAGGTCCAGGATGTGCGGGTTGGGGCAGTGTTCGAACAGGACGCTGTGGAAGTCCTGGTTCAGCCGGGTGAACCGGACCGGGTCAAAATGCTGCAGGCACTCGCGCATCTCGGCGTTGACCGCCCGCGCCCGGGCCACGTCCCCGGCGCCGATCAGCGGTGCGGAGAGCGCGGTGGCGGCGCCCTCCACGATGCTGAGGGTCTGCATGGTGTAGAGGTACTCGGTGGGGTCGATTCCGGCGACGGTGGCGCCGATGTTCCGCTCGAACGTCACCAGTCCCTCGGCCTCGAGCCGCCGGATCGCCTCCCGGACCGGGACCACGCTGACGCCCAGGTCCTTGGCGATGGCGCCGAGTACCAGCC
>Ga0308160_10003723_pt1 | contig 16894 bp, 26 predicted proteins | sample PhyFR1_FD_201036 | JGI IMG/M metagenome (GOLD analysis project Ga0308160, IMG submission 201036) | Phyllosphere microbial communities from UC Gill Tract Community Farm, Albany, California, United States - DLSLF.R1 | ecosystem: Host-associated > Plants > Phyllosphere > Unclassified | place: USA...
ACGTTGCGATTGCCGATGGACACAAACGTCACAACATGGCGAAAGTATACGCCGGATTCTATGATTACGATTCTGAGACTGTCGAACCGTCAAAGCAGCAACGTGTACCGATGGTCCTTGTCGCGAAGACCGGAAACCCTCTTGAACGAAACGACGCGAAACCTGGAAACCGCGGTAAAAGAGACTCGCAAATCGTTCTTATGTCTTTCCTTCAAAAGGTTATGTTTGATGAGCGTATGACGACCTTCGACTACGAATTCTTCAACTCAATCTGGCGGTGCACCGGAGTGGCACCGGACAAATATGAAACCGTGCTTTGCGTCGACGCCGACACCAAGGTATTCCCAGACTCTTTAACCAGGATGAACGCCTGTATGGTGAACGATACCGAAATTATGGGTCTCTGTGGAGAGACTAAAATCGCAAACAAGTCGGAGACCTGGGTCACTATGATTCAAGGTGGGTCTTTCTTCCAGCTTGGCTGACAGCAGTGTTCGAATACTACATATCGCATCACAACACTAAAGCTTTCGAATCGGTATTCGGTGGTGTGACCTGTTTGCCCGGTTGTTTCAGCATGTACCGAATCAAGGCGCCCAAGGGCGATCGAGGCTACTGGGTTCCGATTCTCGCCAATCCGGACATCGTTGAGCACTACTCCGAAAACGTCGTCGACACTCTGCACAAAAAGAATCTGCTCTTGCTTGGAGAAGATCGTTATCTTTCAACATTGATGTTGAAGACCTTCCCCAAGCGGAAAATGGTGTTCTGTCCTCAGGCAGTCTGCAAGACTATCGTCCCCGACACTTTCCGAATTCTGCTCTCGCAACGCAGACGGTGGATCAACTCGACCGTTCACAACTTGTTCGAGCTCATGCTGGTCCGCGATTTGTGCGGCACCTTCTGCTTCTCCATGCAGTTTGTCGTCTTCATGGACCTCGTCGGAACGCTCGTCCTACCCGCCGCCATCTCGTTTACCCTTTACATCATCATCATCGCTATCTTGCCTAACTCGGTCACGCACATGGAGAAACCCATTATCTCGCTTATCTTGCTCGCCGTTATTCTGGGTCTGCCGGCCTTGCTTATCGTCATCACCTCAAGGAAGATCGCCTATGTCGGTTGGATGTTGATCTACCTTTGTTCCCTTCCGATCTGGAATCTTGTGTTACCGGCCTACGCCTATTGGCATATGGACGATTTCACATGGGGTGAAACTCGTAAGATTGCTGGGGAGAACAAAGAGCAAGCGCACGGCGAGAAGGAGGGGAAGTTCGACTCCAGCCACATTGTCATGAAGCGTTGGGTCGATTTCGAGAGGGAGAGGAAATGGCAGAGCGGCACCAGGTCTAGGGATTCTCAATTCTATGACGTGCTGCAGCGGTCCTCGTCACCAAAGGGGTGAGTCTTGTCGATCAGAGGCTCTGTTCAATCGCTGACCATGTAGTATGCTTGCCTCCAACCGATACTCGATGGCGTCAACCTCCGAGACGTACGGTAGCGGTGCCGGAACTCAGGAGGGCAACCCTTTGTTCCGACAGAGTCAAAGCTTCGCTTCTATGAGTCAATTCGCTTCCAGTCCGGACAATCGGCTTGATCCGAGCAGCATGTCCCAACTCGCCCTTCCCCCTGCCAGAGGGCTGTCCTTCGGTCGCGATCTATCGCCTGGTTCGTCCACCGAATCGGGTCATGCGCGATTGGAGCGCGGACTTAGCGACGACCCTTCGACCTTTACGCACAGCAGCGCTTCGTATTCGCCTTATCAGGCGTATCCGACTGAAGGGTACCACGATGAAGCCGAAGCGCCGATTCTGCAACCTGGGTACGGTTCAGCGTCTCCGGAGCCATCATACATTCAGCCTGGTCATCACTACCCCGAAGCGGACGTGGCGGCCCAGCGCACTCGCCAGCGACAGCCTTCGCAAAACTCCTCGTACGGCCGGGGGGTTTCCCTCGTGGATACTGGACCAGTCGGGACGACCCCTCACCATCCTGTGAGACGGGTATCTCGTCAGCCTCAACAACAAGGTCAGCATACTCGACGGGGGTCAAGGAACCAGCTTGTCAGCCCTGTATCGAGCAACTCACACGCGTCGATGCTTCCACCCGGAGCAGTAAGTCAAAGTCTGCCCGTGTCATCGTCAACGTCGTGCTGACTGCCAGGCCCCGGCGCAGCACTGAAATTGATAGAACATTTGGACTTTTTTGAATTTGACGACGATTGATATTGTTAGGTTTCCGTTCGATCTCTACATGGAGCATTTTAGCGAGCGGGGTACGCCCTGCACACTTAGCTCAGGTAGACTGCCATGATTTGATACACGCTTATGCACGTTTTCCTGCCAGTTTGACGTGAACACATACTCTCGGGGATCGCCGTTGCAAATGTCAGAACAGCTATTCGTCACGATAATTATTGCTCTTCCATTTTCACCTACCTGCCCATCATGTCCTCCAGAACAGCCACAGTCGAGCGCAACACGAGCGAAACATCCATATCGTGTACGATCGATTTGGATCATGTACCAGGAGTCACCAAGCAGACGATCGATGTTCAAACCGGAATTGGATTCCTAGACCATGTAGGTAAAACTCGAATTCACCATGCGTGTGCTCCAGTCGGGTAGGAATGATATGCTCACCACAGATGTTTACTGCGCTTGCCAAGCACGGAGGCATGTCCCTGACTATGCACTGTAAAGGAGACCTGCACATCGATGACCACCACACCGCCGAAGATTGCGCTCTGGCCTTGGGAGCTGCCTTCAAGAAAGCTTTGGGAGAACGAAAGGGCATCAAGCGATACGGATACGCTTACGCACCGCTAGACGAGGTGAGTCGATTTCTAGCATTCGGAGCGGCCTCAGTATGACAGAGCTGATGCCAAGTCTTTAGCACGTGCAGTCATCGACATCTCATCTCGACCTTTCTTCATGTGCGATCTCCCTTTCACTCGTGAAAAGGTCGGAGACCGTGAGCTGTCGATGTTCGCCCAAATGTCAGAAGCTGAAGTTTAGTGTCAACGGAGATGGTATCTCACTTGCTGCAGTCTTTTGCTTTTGAGGCCGGCGTGACTCTTCACATTGACTTGATCAAAGGCACAAACAACCACCACATGTACAGTCCCCAAGCCGCAAGTGACACTGACGAGTAGTGCCGAAGCGGCTTTCAAGGCCCTAGCTTTGGCAATCCGCATGGCCATCACCCAAACAGGCGGAGACGACGTTCCGAGCACGAAGGGAGTCTTAGCTCATTAGATGGCTCGCACGCAATCATACAGTTGATGCATGTATTCACTGGCACATGAACTGGCACATGAACGACTTTCAAGACATGTGGTATAGATAGTCTGCATCCCTCGCTTCTCGTGCATTAGAGGGACCTCATTTCAAGTGCTTCCTCCTCGGTCAACTCCCGATACGGCGTGCCTGACCGTCGGACAGCCTCGTTGTTCGGTGATGCGGCGGACATATCGTCTAGTGTTGCAGGCTGAGCCAAGGCCGGTACAGCGTTTGATGACCTCTTGGCGTAGTATCGACCAGCCTGTTGATGAGTTTGCTTCGGGTGTGACGGAGTGAGAGTATTCACCTGCAGTAGCATCACACCGGTCAACATAACGGCAGTCATGATGTTGTCACTCGCTAGATCTCGCACCGCAGTAGTGAGAGCAGGGTATGTGGCGTGATCCGCCAGATTGCTGGGCAGATGGTCGGGGAAGAGGCTAATAGCTGAACATAAGCTTAGTGCCTTTCAGGAATGTCGACGTACTGGGGTACACTTCGTTGATCTGGTTGTAGGCTATTCCAGCCAGCAGCACTGCAAGTGAGCCAGAGGTCTTTCGTACGGGCATAATGCGGGTAGAGCTCACCCATACTACCGCCATCGAAGAGAACCTCTCCTCGGTTTCCCCTTGCGCCTTTGACGGTCCTACCTACAGCGCTACTGACGCCGAGCAAGCACACAGCGACGTAAAACCAACCTATCCCCGGCGTCGCGGATGACAGAAATGAATAGTATGCGATCGAGTTCGCAGCTGCTTCAGCAGTCAAAGGAGACTTCCAAAGCACGTCGTGATCGACAATCCAATGGGTGAATGTCGTGCCTGAACTTCAGCGCGGGATCAGGCGAGAGGGCTATCGACGGACCTAACAGAAAGCAGGTGGTAATTGTGATCGCCGCTGTTCTCCACACCATGCTGAGCGTGCTTCTCAGACGGGAACAATGTCAATGCTACTTCAGATGATTTTGTTGATCGTACGTGATACGATGGGTGACGAGGGGATAGAAGGGAGAGATGGTGGATATGTACACTGGTGATGACGGAAGTCAACCGGGAATACGCCGAAGCGCCCTCGGCCACTCCTACAATTTGGTTCCGTCTTCATCACATGTCACACTCATTTCTACTACAACTCCTACGCCTCGCCAATCTCGACGCCAGAAGCATCGACGTAGCCGTTGACAGCGCTCATGACAGCCTTCAGACCACTCGCAGTGATATCCGCATCGACCCCAATACCCCAGAAGCCACCTTGGGTCTTGTCCTTGGGGTCGGCATCCGCGGGGATCAGCTCAACATAGGTGGCTGCCTTGACATCGGATCCAACCCCGACTGCGTGTTCGCTGTATTCTCGAATAGACAGCGTCAAGCCGAGATCGCCTTGCAGGGCATCGAGGAACGACGATAGAGGTCCGTTGCCCTCTCCAGCAATATCACGAAGCTTGTGGTCGACCAAGACTTTAGCGGTGAGGCGTTTGGGAGTCTGTCGGAGATCCTCGCTGTGGTTCGATCGATCAGGGCTGGCCTCCGGCAAAGTCCCTGACAGACTGAGAGACGCCATGCGGCTGTGGGGTCGCGATTCCATAGGACTCATTTCAGGCGTACCCAGCACGGAGGTACCTGGCGTTCGAAGATCGTGCGTGGTGAAAGACTTCAACACAAGACGACCGTCATAAATGGAGCCACCGAGATGATAAGTCTGGCGGAAGGCGGTGGTAATGTCCTTTGACGTAATTTCTTTGCCTGTTCGCTCGGATAGCGCTTGGATGACCTTGTAAAAGGATATTTGCATCCTTCGCGGCAAGTCGAGCGCCAACGCCGACTTGACGATGTAGGCAATACTGAAGTCAGCTTTGATAGATCGCCAGACTCACCCTCCCTTTCCTGACTGAGAATTGACGCGGATGACGGCTTCGTAAGTGCATCCGACGTCTGCGGGATCGATGGGGATGTATGGGATGCTCCAAGTGCGATCTCCTCTTTGTTCTCGTTGGGTTTGAGCCTCGAAACCCTTCTTCACTGCGTCTTGGTGACTGCCCGAGAATGCGGTGAATACCAGCTCCCCGGCATAAGGATGTCTCGGGTGGACAGGCAGGCCAGTACATTCGACCACCGTATCGACGACAGAGAACATGTCGGAAAAGTCGAGATTTGGGGTGAAACCTTGAGAATAGCAGTTCAGCGCCAGAGTGACAAGATCCACGTTTCCAGTGCGTTCTCCGTTACCGAGCACTGTACCTTCGATCCGATCGGCTCCGGCAAGTATGCCCAGCTCAGCGGCAGCCACAGCACAACCTGCATTTAGCCAGGATCCTGGCCGAGACGGGACTCACCTCGATCATTGTGAGTGTGCAGACTGATGATGCACTTTTCGCGTTCCGAAATTGATGTACAGAAGGTCTCAACTTGATCGGCAAAACAATTTGGCGTAGCAACTTCCACAGTGGCAGGAAGATTCTCCCCGTCAGCTCAGTTGACACTGCGGACTTACGAAAATGATACGCTCCTCTTTACGGCCGTCCGCCCATACACTTTTTGACCCAGCAAGCCAGGTCTTTTTCACCGCCTCGCACACCTCCACAGCGTACTCCGTTTCGGTTTGGGAGAACGTTTCTGGGGAGTACTCGTAGCGGAAGTTCGTGCCATGCTGTAGGCATTAGTGTCGTGCAATCTTTCGGGTCCACTGGTAGGAAAGGCTCACAGACTGCGCATATTGCTCCGCCAGCTCTCGTACAAGCTTTGTGTGCTCGGAAGCGAGTCTGCAATTAGCGAGGCAAATCGGATGATAACGCACCGAACGGTCTCCTCGCGATTGTTGTTGAACACCACCTCTCGGAACAAACAAGACGTAGCATTGTACATGTGAATGATGACATTTTTCAGGCCAGCGACAGCCTCGAAGGTCTTCTTGATGAGGTCTGCTCGCGCGGGCGTCAAGACCTGACGTCAAGGTTTTGCCTAAGCTCGCGGCTTACCTGTATCCAGACGCCATCAGGCACCTCGTTCCCGTTGATGAGCTCGCGAACAAAATTGAAGTCTGGTTCGGAGGCAGCGGGGTACGCAACCTCAATCTCCTTGAAGCCGATTTGGACAAGATGACGGAAGAATCGCATCTTCTGCTCATTTGTCATTGCTGTTGTCAGCTCACGCCCGCGACGCGAGCATACGGTTTGCCAGAGATTGGTTTCCATCTCTCAGATCCGTGCTGAGCCAGATAGGTGCCTTTCGATTTTGCTTGTCTGGCCAAGTCCGCTGCGGGAACGGCAGATGCTTGAACGGAACATAACGACCCGATGGGTCGGCACTAGATTGAGCGAGAGCCGAAATTGTGCGGTCTAGCTTACAGCATGGGCATATTCGGTCAGGCTTGATGTAAATCTACAGATGGTGAAGATATGTAGCTCCGCTTGACGCTGTTTTCAGCCGAGTCGAAAATGCAGTATGTGTGTCGAGCAGTCGGCCAGAGTGGACGACCCGAGTCGGAATTCGCTAAGAAAGTTGATGACGGTCTCGTAAAGCGGAAGCTGATCAGGGAAGCAGCACGTGACTTTAAGTTCCCAGACACGTGACTCTTTGCCACCCGTTCACCTCGTTGACCTCCACCTTCGCGACGAGGTCAAAATACGTCCAATTCCGCGTGCACAACCTCATCTTGACCAACTCCTCTCATCGACCCTCAATGCGCATCTCATAATCGACGACGTCACGTCATGCAAGGTGGCTCGCCCCAGACACCGACTAAACGTCTACACGATCAAGTCTACGATGATCAGTATCCCATTCATCCCATCAACCTCTTCAACCCAGACTTTCCCCCCTTACCCCCGTCGGCAGCCAAAAAGCCAAAGCTGCACAATAATGTGACCGAAATCTGCAGTATAGGGTTGCACAACAAACTTCCCGAGCGCCTATCAGAGCCTACACCGACGTATGACACGCCTCCACCAACTGCTCCAATTAGTATCCCCTCGATTCCCGCTTTGTACTACCTTGCGGTCTCCGCTCATCAAGCTTCCGCCGCGCATCTGCAACAAGTGTTCATACATAACAGTATCAGTCATAGTCCAAGCTACGAGCGCAATCCGATCACAGCGACCTCGTCCCGACAACATACCTTTCGTTTCATTCCGGACTCTCAGTCTATCCCCAAAGCCCTGTCGCTCCTGCTCTTTTCTTTGGACCTGCTTCGTACGGGAAGGACCTACAAAGACCTATCTGAGAGAGATGAGATCGCTTTCGGACTCGAATTCGGACTTGTGGCGTGCAAAGTCTTGGAGGTCTCCAATCTCAGCTGCGATGGCAAGGGTAAACACACCGAACGTATAGACAAGGAAAGACTCCGGGCTGATGCTACCGACGCCATTGCGAACGCTGTGGGTTCCTACTGCTACAATACAGTTTACAACGCTGACAGTACAAGCTCTCGCACGCCCGTCGGTACGGGTATCTCAAAGAATCGATGCAGCAATTGGAGCTCCTGGGGGCGAGGTTGTGTTTCTTGGAGGTAAGCCACATTTTGAGGGTGCTGCTTATTATTAGGGTAGAGATACGGCTGGACGTCGAGCTTGCAGGAAGAGCTTACTCACCACATCAAGGTACGCTGCATTGCAAGCGCGCGGCCGCCCCTTATGGCAGCGATGAGCATTCGCACCGTTACTCATTGTACATGATGTTACTCGATAACATGCAAGGGTGCCAAGCGACAGATCCGTTTCATACCCTTGAGGAGTTCTGCGTGAGTCGCGCGCGACAGCTCATTTCTGACTCTTAGTCGGAAGTACAGCGCAACGGTCATCGGGACGTCCTCTTGTTGACCTGCTTGATACGCCTCCGGCTGTTATTTCTGCACCGTCGATGGGCCGAAATTCCTTCGGCCATCGAACATTTCGGTGAAGAACTCTCGTCTTTTGAGCAGCAAAATCCATCACATCCGGATTCGCACTCGAGAGTCGTGTGGAACACTCATCTGCAATTACATTATACTCTCTATCGAGCGTTGTGGCACGGCAGATCTGGGGACGATGGTAATGCCAAAGCAGTGCTCAAACAAGTGTACGTTCTTGTCGATCAGGCAGCAGACGGTGGTCTATTCAGGCAATTGCGGCGGCGCGGTGGTCTCTTGGCAGTAAGTCGCCGAATCCATCACGCCCTTATGACAGATCCGTTTAGACGAAAATCGGTACCTATCAGTGCAGGTCACGCCTCCGAATATAACATACTTGATGACCTATTTGGTCTCGTCGGTTAGCCGTCGCGATTATCTGGGCTCGGCAAATTCGTGCAAAAGTATCGTCTTGCCTCGTCTGATGAGGGAACATGCTGTGATTGCTCGGGCCGACGACGCTTGGGACCTGAACTGTGAGCCTCGACAATATATCCGTGCTCAATGCAGTCTCAACGGTTCACGGCCCTGCTCAGGCTTTGGAGCTGCAAACGGACGTCATGACAATGAGGATTGAAGTCATGCTGGAAGAAGTCACGGCTCTGATCTTTCGAGGCAACAACGATGCGGCAGATAAGGTATCACTATCCGCTACGCAAGCTGATAGCAGATTCTCGAGACGGCCATCTGTCTCGCTCGTGAGCAAGAAATCTTCGCTTCACTTGCTCCGCATTTTTGCCTCGTCCGCGCCCAGTTCGCACACTTACTCGGTCGAGATGGAGCCGCCATACGATTTTACCGAGCATGCTCCGCTCTGCTAGTCCCGGGCAGTGAACTCGGCCTGTTGGTCGAGATCTGTCTGCTTGCATGTCAAGGCAGCCTACTCAATTTACATCAAGACGTCGCAATAGGCGACCGTGTTCGGCAACTAGTCGAACGATGTCGTGCAAGCTCAAGTGCGACTCTGTCGGGCGCTGGCCAATTGTTGTGGAGCTTCTCTGAGGCTAATCGCGTTGCTTCGAAGTGAGTATAGGAGCCTATCGTACTCATTGCTCTCTCCCCTGACATCTAGGAAAAAACTCTCCACGGCGTACGAAATCAGTCAGAAAGCCAACAACAATATTCTTCGATGTCTCATTTTCGCCTTTACGACAAGCGTTCACCTGTACGGCGCGATGGACAAGACTTTGCGCCAACTGGAAGCGGGACGCGACCTCGCTAGACTTTTCGGAGGCAAAGACCGATCTGACGGCGTCGGTCAACTCGCGCTGGGTCTTTGGTTCGCGGAAAAACTCAAGGGTGAGCTTCCATTTGCAGCGGAACTGAAAGACAGAGTTTCACAAGCGGGACAGCAATGCGGCGGAATACGCCAAGGCCAAGCTGTCGCAGAAACAACACCTTGTTCGACTTGCCGAACGGCAAGGCGAAGTGCCAAGTATACCCTGCAACGACTTACCACCTCACATGTGCCCAGTACTCAGTACGCCCGCGTTCCCGCATTAGCCCGTAGGCCGTTGTGAGAGGACCCGCATATTCTTCACCTCAGGCTCCGAAATGCAAATCGTATCCATGCGTGGTAGTATTTCGTAAAAGATGCTGTGAACAGCAAATGTAGATCGTGGGCCTGTCCCTTATGCCGCTCGTAATATTAATTCACCGCCGAGGCCCGCTCTCCAAGCCTCCCATCCATCCATATAGGCGTCCCTCCCTGTTCGCGCTTTGCCCTTGTCGTCCGGCGTTTTGACAATCAGGATCTCGCCCATACCGACGCCGCCAATGTTCCTAGCTCGTTTGCCCCGCAGGATGCGGCCCAATTCGTCTCGAGTGACCACGATGTGAAAGCTGGGTTTACTGATGAGGTCAAGTTGTCGCAGCACTGGCAGGCCGTTGCGATATTTCATCTCGAGCCATAAGCGCCGTTGATCGACCGTGAGGTTTTGGAAAGTGGCGGGGTCGGCTTGCCGAGCGTCGCCTAGTGTGACATTGGAGATGAGACCGTGACGAAGAAGGATGGTGGAGATAGCCAGGTTTGACGTGGTATATGGAACTGCTGTTCGGGCTATAGAGCCTTTGGCGACGTTTGAAAGATGCGAGCAGAGCCGATGTGGCAGTGTAATTTTGCTGGGCATGCTGAAGAGGATATGAAGTGCAGAAAAGTCGGCGAGTGTGGTAGTGTAAGAAAGTATGTGCGATGGGTTGTAAGACGAGGTGAGGGGAGAACGAGCGAAAAGTGCCACACTGTCCAATAATCATCACCTTGTAACGAAACTCCGCCAAATCGCCGCGAGTCACATTCTTTCGTCCACCCTCGCAACCTATTTCAGTTCACTCAACACCATGTCTTTCCCTTCAGCCATCGCCGGGCCATCTCGCCTACCCTTCCAAGCTGTTGCGGCTTCTTCCCGATGTCTATCTCGGTCGACAATACGCAGCTACTCCGCTGCAACAGCGGAGCCGCCTACCACTGCGCCCTCGGAGACCCCTTCACCCGCACCACCCGCTGATCAAGGACCCATTTACTTTGGTACAGCCGGTAAGGGCAAAGGTCGTGTCAGGCCTCTCCCATACTATCTGTGGAAGCGTACCATCGGGGCATCGCTTGAAACACCGACGCATGGTCAAAAGGCGAAATGGTTGGGAGGCGAAGTGGTACGTCCAGCGCTGTTCACATCCGTTATGTACTCATGTTCAGCCGTACCCCATGAATCCCTCTTTCCGCCCACCTCCACCTCTTGGAAATGATCTCCAAGACGTTGTCTACGCAGAAATGCGTCGCGGAGCGAAAACCTTGGGTGAGATTGCTGCTGAGCACAATGTCAGCAAGGCAAGGCTGTCAGCGATCAAGAAGCTTAAGGACGTCGAACAGGAACTCAAGCGCCAGGTATGTGGAGTGGGCCTGCTCTCATCCTTCGCTTCCCATCTCTGATGAGAAAAACTTGACATTAACCTTCGTTCTTAAGACACCTACATGGTTAAATTACATTTCTTCACTTTCTGAAACCGCACTCTTTCTTTGCTTCTTCAATGTGTCAGCCGGAACTCGAGCTGACCTAGTCTTGTTTTCGCTTCGCGTTCTTTACCATTCTCTCAACAGGTGAGCTCTTTTTCAATCCTCTATATCCATCTTCCCCGTCCGTCCCTCCCTCCCCTTACAATGATGAGCACACGATTAGTCTTGAAGACTCCCACATGGTTTCAAAAATTATATGCATGGCTTTCTGATCCTCAAACCCTCCAACATCCCCATCGTACTTGTTGAGGAATAAAGCTGAACAACAGTCTGTGCCTCTTCAAACCGCTTTTCAACAACAAATGGAACCCCTTCTTGGCGTGCAAAGTCTCGCCGAAAGTCGGTGGTCTCGCAACGAACGAGGCGTGGCGCGTGACTCTGGGGATAGCACTACTGCGGAGCTGGAGGAGGAGAAGCGCTGGGATGCAGGCATTGGACAGGGAGGGGCGTTCGGAAATCGCAACATCGAGGACAGGAGCTGGGAACGGACAGTATTCGAATGGCGGGGAGAGGACGAGCATCTAGATGCCAAGGCCGCTGGCATCGAAGAGGACGTTTTCTCTACCCCATCCTCAGAGGCCACGGCGTTGAAGAAAGCCAGGTCTCGTAAGGAAACTCGTCAACCCAATGTCGAAACGATCACTCGCACGGATAAGCAGACAACGACCTGGCGATTCGTCGATGTGTCGGCATCTGGAGTTCCGCAGGAGCATCAAGTCCTCAAGGACATGGAGAAGAGGAATAAGATGTCCATGAAGAGGAAGCAGCAGCAAAGTAGGAGACGGGGAGAATTTGAATGAGGCCTTAGTCAATTTTGTCACGATGATAACGAATGAATGCCGTGAAAGGTCGACTCATTACACCGAACGATCTGCAGTTTCAGCTTGCCACACCTATTTTAGACTTTGTCATGACCTATCGACGACGGCTTTCAACGCAAATCCGTTCAGCCCACACAGTCTCGCCAGACCCATGTCTTACCAACCTTTGCCGACATTGTCATCGCCATATCCACCTCGTAACGCAGACGATCTCGGATCACCATTTCCGTTGAAATCGTCCGCCCAAAGGTCGAAGCGGCTTTTGCTGCTCAAATACACCTTTGGGTTAGTCTGTATCAGCGTTCTGTTGCATTATGCTCTTCTTGGCGCCTTTCCCGGTTCAACATACTCGCGACGCTTCGCTATAATTCAAACAGTCTCTGATCCTGACAACAAACTCAAAGCGGTTGCGGAAGAAGCGGCACTGGTGTTGGAGAAGCTCGACCCGGCAGTCGGCCAGCCGGGCACTTTCTTTCGGGATGCGTTCCCTATCCGATCTATGCTTGCCTTTTGGGACTTGGCCGAGAAGGAGGTCGCTTCGAAAGGTTTAGACACGTGTCAAGGGCAGCTTGGCCGAGAATTGATCGACGCATATCATCGGCACCAGTTGGGCTTTTGCCTTCCCCAAGACGCAGATGAACAAGTCCGTCTTGCCCCTATCATCAACGGTTCGGACGCATCCCACTGGCTGCAGGGTGATCCCATTCCTCCTTCCCGTATCTGGTGCGCGCCAGTCCATCGTGACGAATTTTCGAAATGGTGGCCCTATCCGGCGGCTCCGTGTCTCTCCACGAATGCTCGAGCGGTGCAGGACGATTCAAGAAAGTTTCGCGCAGCAGGTTGCGTAGTGACGCCTGAGGGTATGAGTCTCACCAAAGAGATGGAAGGAGAGCGATTTCTGGGGGCAGACTTGGACGAAATCCTGCCGGAGGCGAGCGAATGCAACGAGTTACTGGAACGGACTGCTGTAGTCATTGGACGACAGGATCAGTGGAATCCGTAAGTCATCGATCTATGTGTACGTGGCTAAGATCAGTTTCCACGTCGCGGAGGATCTCATCACGACTCTAGTGACAGTGTTTATATGGGCTAAGGCCGCACCCGAACTCGCCCATACTCGTGTACAGCTGGTCTTCGCAGAAGGCTTCGGTATGGACTCGAATCATTTCACCGCGCTCTGGGATCGGATAGGTGCCTGGGCGCCTCGTCGTCTCGCACTAGATCCTTGGGGCGAGGGTATATGCTGTAAGCTGATCGTCTCGATGGTCACTGACCAGAAGTGACGAACACGATACATAGCGTGGGCGCAGGAGCGTCTTTGCTGTCCGCCGTGGATATCAGTGCTCCGTGAGTCAGAGAGGCGAGGAGAAAAGTATCGTCTGACCTCAGATACCCGTGCGCCTCGACGATCACTTGGGCCGCGTCGCACTACTACCGACATCTTTTCGGCCTCCTACCTCGGGCCCTGGCTCGAACTGGCTCTACAGAGACCGTGCCTCTGCACCGACCTATCAACGTGCTGTGGCTCAGTAGAGCCAAGCTTGACTCCTACGCCCAGAAGCACAACGATTGGTCGATGTGGCGAGATCTTCGACACATCAACAACGAGGCCGAACTGATCAAAAGGCTCAAACGCGGTCTGCGCGAATTTTGCGTTTCGCGCACTAGATCGGTAGATCAAGCCTGCGTATTTGAAGACGCTCAAGACTTCCCGGAGACCTGGGCTGTGACCAGCCTGGAAAATCATGCGGGCGACGCTCCGATTCCTGTTCGATTCGCGACACTGGATCCAACCGTACATGCACTCGAGACGCAGATCCACTATGTGGGTCACGCCACCATTCTTGTCTCCTCCCATGGCGGTGCCCTTGGGTTGTCGCTATTCCTGCCGGCAGGGGACGCGACTGTGATAGAGCTGCAGGTGGACGGGGTCTCCGGCAATTATCATTTCCAGCACATGTCCGCTCAGATGGGGCATGACTACGAGCTGATCAAGATTGCCAAAGATGTCGATGTCAACATGGTGTGGGCAACAATAGAACGGCGTCTGTCAATATTGCTCGAGTGATATTGTGGGTACGTATCACAGCAACATGCATACTAGTCGAACGGTATCGGCTTGATGCCCTGCCGCCCAGTGGACGGCACGGAAGGACGCGACTGTTCGTTCAATGTCTGCGCTTGTGCGAAAGCGGAAGGCACTGTAAATCAGTACAGGAATGGTATGACGGCTTACCTGGTATACCACAACAATCCATTGTCCAGCCTGTCTCGCTCTTGATGTGTATATGGCCGTGTCCGTCCGCTTCAGGGATACCCTCTTCTTGTAGGGCTTTCGCCAGCTCTGCGTCCTCATCAGGCTTGGGAAATGGTAGAATGCTACCAAACAAAGCATGCTGCATGACCGGCAGCTTCCCCATGACCTCTGCGGCGAACATCTTCCGCATGCCCGAATTCACTTTGTCCCATGTCTTCACTGCGGAGATATCGTCCAGCATCGGCGAGTGCCACCGCAAAGATGCCGTTTTGATGCTGTTGATGAACGATATGCAGGAGAGATACATGTAGTCTTTCGAAAACTCTTCAAGGATCTCTGGGTCGTGTATCGCTTTGGGTCGAAGATGTTTATGGTCTGTGGTGAGCGCAGGCTGCGGGACGCATATACCTTTCAGCTGACCAGCTCCCCACAGGAACGGCAAGAAGTGATAGTCGTCCAAACCCCAGACACCGTGAGATCCCGCCGGTTCCAGCCAGTAGGTCGATTGAAGATAGCGCATCACCTCGATATACCTAGTATCAGATGCTACTTGCCGGCAACGCGTACCTCCAGAATACGCCGAGCACCACGAAGCCAAAGTCGTCCGCTTCGAAAACGCCGAGCTTGTGGAGACAAAGTCTGTCATAAGCTGGGAATGCAGTCGCAACTTACAGCCAGCACAGAAAGTTCAATTCCATACCGCTCCCATAGTCTACTCTTTGCTTGTTCCCCCATGACTCTTTGAAGTAAACCTCAATCTCGGCACTCGCATCAACGGGTAGGTTGGGTATCCGGGAATGCAATTCCGCCGAGGCCTACGTCAGATCACATCTCCGAAGACTGCTCACCTCTCCGACACGATCGTAAAACTCTTTGAAGGCAGGATTTCCAAAGCGAGACAATTTGTTGTCGACAGGCGGGGTCGCTTTGGCTATATCCAGGATTGTGTCGAGTATTGAGATGAGCGGTCGAGTGCGCTGATAGTCAGAGGAGTCATGATGCATGCTCTTACCTCGGAGCCGTTACCGGCTTTAGTTAAGCGCACTCCGACGATGCTCTCGTTGAGTCGGTCGATGAAGTCGAGGATGTCAGTATGGGACTGGGAGCGCTGAAAGGCGGCAAGGTGAGCCGGTGATAGGATGTACTTGACGGGTGCGATGTAGGGATCTGACACAGCGAGGCTAGATGTACTGGCTTCTGTCGATGATAATTGTGACATGATCAAAAGTGATTTACGAAGGTGTCGCGAGTGTAAGAAGACGGGGTCTGTCGAGTGATTCAAGGACCCGCGAGGTGGAGGCGTTTCATACAACCACAACCACTTATTACGGCGGCGATCACCGACTTGCACATGGTCCACTCCGTCACCTACCCTCTGTCTCCTCTTCCCGATCTCAATCGAGCATTCCACGTCTACAAACTTCTGAATTAGCTCAAATGTCTTGTTCAAATTTCATGGATGCCATCATGTTGTTCGTCAGTCGTAGTGTTATTAGATTTTGCGACCGCTACTGATACGAACAGGGGGACTCGCTCACGGAAGCCCCGACGGCTGGCTCGTTGCATCAACGCATGGCCGAGCGCTACATCAGGCGCCTAGATGTGGTGAACAGAGGGTTCTCAGGTAGGGCTGTAGTTACGGGTAGCGCTGATACACAGGGTACAACTCGGACTGGTATGAACGGACTTGAGCTTTTCTGACTGCGTAGGGCGATTCCTGTCCTGAAACAGATCCTCGCTTCAAAGTCAGAACAAGCAGCCGGCAAGGCGCAGAAGATCAGGCTCGTCACTATTTGGTTCGGTAAGAAGTCTCCGCTTTCGTGCGCACGGTGGCTGATACCAGGTGCGAATGACTCCGTTTTCGAAGGCGAACCGCAGCACGTTCCGTTGGACCGTTACAAGGCCAACTTGTCTCGTCTCGTCGATATGATTTCATCCCCATCATCGGAATACTACTCTCCCGATACGAAAATTGTTCTCATCAACGCCCCTCCTCTCATTGTCCATAAGTGGGCGGCGAAATTAGCTCAGATCAGGATAGAGGTGGGAGAGGCCGACCCTCACAAGCCTAGCCGATCTTTCGAACAATCTAAAGTGTACTCCGCGGCATGTCTGGACGTCGCGCGCAGTCATAATCTACCATGCGTAGATATCTTCGCCGCATTGATTCAGGCAGCTGGAGGATCAGATCCAAACAGCTTGGATCCGTATCTATAGTGAGGGTTGACCCGACCACCCTGCTAATCAAAGTGACGGCCTGCACTTGAGTCCGTCCGGCTACGAAGTCCTTCAAGAAGAACTCCTCAAGGTGATCGAAGCGAAGTATCCCGAGCTGGCCGCAGAGGCAATTCCTATGCGCCTGGCAATGTAAGATTTACGCCGAGCGAAGCAGGCAGCGCTTATCTTCCAGCTGGAGGGATATCGACGTTGCGAACCCATCCGCCTCGCTCGGAGAGTAGCTACAATATCATACCGTGCAGATGATATCCACGGACTGCATGCAATGTCTGTTGTGACAATGAGCTCGATCGTGTGCGAGTGGTTTCCCTCGGTCATACTGTGGTTGTACGTCGCGTTTGTGTTGACAAGGGTCCAAACGCGTCACGCGTTTCAAATGTTATATCTCACGTCTTCATCACTTTCT